>Ga0209278_1000039_pt1 | contig 282620 bp, 212 predicted proteins | sample JI81BgreenDNA_FD_187504 | JGI IMG/M metagenome (GOLD analysis project Ga0209278, IMG submission 187504) | Wastewater effluent complex algal communities from Wisconsin, to seasonally profile nutrient transformation and Carbon sequestration -... | ecosystem: Engineered > WWTP > Effluent > Algae... | reverse complement strand
TAGCTGCACACCATGCTGTACGAAATCACAGTGGGGATATTTCTCATCTGGATGATTGATCACATGGATGGTGGGTGAGCTACTCAGACTGCTCATGTAGATCTTACAGTCAGGACCACGCTGCATAAACGCAAATCTGCGCTTAAATACCTCAAAAGTACCATCCCATACATCTACTAAAGTGGCTGGTTCTTCCTCAAATCTATCCATATCCACCTGCCATAGACTATCCAGCGTGCTCACATAGAGAAATCTACCATTTGCACTCCACTCCATGCCAGAAAAACTAATTATACTATCTATTATCTTTTTTTGCCGATAGTTGGACAGTCTCCCAGTTTCTCTATCGAAATCAAAAACATGAAGTCCCGTGTAGCTATTGTGGTATGCCCACATACGACCATCAGGGGAAAATTTACCTTGACCAGCACCGCTTACATATGCCCATGGAATTGTATCCCCAAAATAATCGCTGTGGTCATAGCGGGGACCATGCTCATCTAGGATCAGCTTCATATACTCATTGCTCTCACCCCTCATCTGTATGAGCCACCAGTCTCGGCCATTGGCATGCTTCACCGCATGTAGGTGGCCACCTATCAGATCATCTGTCTCATTAAATGATACATTTTTCTCCAGCACCTCACCATTCCCATTTCCATCTATTCTAATCTTTGAATATAAATTTCTATTAATTGTTACTACAAAAAAATCATCTCTTTCAAAAATATAGTGAAACACATAATATATGGAGGTGTCATAGCTAGATGGAATCCCCAGGATATTGTTTGCACCAGAATATCCAGAGCGGCAGTTCGGTCCAGAAATTGCTTGTTGAAGCTCATTATAATTCAGGCTATCCCCATTGATGAGTATATTATTGTCAGATCCATATATAAAGCATCCATTCGAATAAAATAAGAAATTTCCTTTTGCATCACAGATTGTATGATTCACCTGATCTATGTTAATCGGTGCTGTACCTGGGTATATCTTTCGCTCTTGGTCATTGAAGTCAAAAAATGTGACACGATCACTCGTCATGAACATCCACCTGTAGTCATGCTTCTGTGCTGTTGCACTTCCATACATCATGATACATATCAGCAATAGTAGGGTGTATTTTAGCTTTTTCATTTGGAATACTATTTTGGATTTACCTATGATGCATGGGGTACCTCAGCCGGCGAGGCACCCCATGATCTATTATTTATGCACTAAAATTACTGTACTTTGATAAATTTGCTTACCGCAGTACGATCTTGCCACCTCAGCTCGAGGTGATATACCCCTGAGGGTAGCTCCGCCACTGGTATAGGCTCCCCACTGTAGCGCTGTATGGTCCGCACGGTATGCCCCACCGCATCGATCATACGGATGGCTGCGCCATGCGCCGCATCGCTCATACGGATCTGATCGCTGCTCGGATTTGGAATGATCTGTATCTGCACTGTACTAGGTGCAGTATACGCTCTAGGTGTGAGGGAATCACAGTCTAGGTCACGGTACGTATCTTCTTCGCCATACGCACGCAGTACGCCTCTGGCAATGTGTACGGCCTCTCCGTGGTCAGCTGGACACTGTGCTGCCAGTGTCCGTAGATCACCAAGGGTAGCTGTGGCGAGGCTCTGTGTGCTGAGGTACTCCAGCACTGCATCATAGGCGGTGGTATAGCTGGCTCTGAGTGGCTCGTAAGGATCTAGCCCACTGATGCCACTATCAGCTACACCCCAAGCCGTACTCGTATGGCTGGTGCGTACACTGTCTCTGGCACGGAGTGCATCATATGATTCATCCATCTTGCCAGCTAGCACTATACGCTCAGCCTCCAGCATACTCGGGGCAGACTGCTGATAGCTCTCCATCCATGTGTGTAGGATATCAGCTATGACATCACCGGGTGCATCTGGCGGGCTGATACCATCCCGGATCGCATCATCTATCCCGTAGAGTTTGCCCGGGTTTTCTGAACCATAAGTATTTACAAAAGATTGTATGCAAATGGGCCTGGTGAGCGGATTCGGAAAGTATTTCTGGATCAGTCCGTAGTAGTAATACTTAAACAAAAACTTCTTCTGCGCATCCTGTACCGTGGTATCTAGCTTACTCAGCAGCTCGCATAGGGCTGTGCCTGATATGCTCAGGGTATGATGCCCTGGTGCACCCGCCATGCCCGCACATGCGAATGATGGAGTCACCTTGACTTCTTCTTTCGAAAAATCATCGGCAAATGTGGTAGGTAGGATCAGGCCGGGATTAAACTTTGGATTTTCCACCGGATCGTAGGTGATTTTGGATAATAGGACTAATTGCAGAACTAAATTCTCAATTTTTGCCCCTACTTGGTTGTTGTCGAAAATATTGCCTTGGTGGTACTGCTCACCCGTGATGGATCCATTGAGGTATAGGCCCATGTAGCCATTGCTTAGGGTATTGCCTCGCATGGGTATACTAGCACTATTACCCTGTACTTGGATGAATCGGGAGAACTCCTCCATCTCATTGCACTCCATGAGGATGTCACTACCATTGTCCACCACGACTCCGTAATTGAACCCATCAGTGAGTACAGGTGGTGCGGTGAGCAAATTGTAGCCGACGCGGTCGCCACGGGTACCTGCTAGGCTGATCCCTTCTCCCTCCGTCTGGCTGAATAGAGCGATCGTATTATTTTGTATGAGATTTTGTCGGCACAGCCCCTCCATCAGGATAGCTGGACCTGTATTGGACACATCGATCGTATTATTGATCAGCGATGCATCAAAGATACCTGTGGCATAGATCCCACCAGCCTCTGAGTCAAGGGTAGTCCTTAGTACACTCAGGGTATTTTGGTTGATTTCTATTTTACTGAGGTAAGATACATTGACCCCATACTTATGAGCGCTGATCTGATTATCCTTGATGACATTGAACCTTCCACGTGGGAGGTTCCAGTGGTAGCGTATCCCTGTCTCCACATCCGTCACGGTATTGTCTATGGCATCTACTGAACTCAGGAGCCCCATATCAATACCAACTATGGCAGTCGTCACAGTATTGTCTTGTACGATGCCCACTGTATTCACCCCTTTGATGGCGGTGGTGGCTATATTTTCGAAATCATTTCCGGATATGATAAATCCACAATTTGTTGCATCGATTCCTGCTTCCAGCTGGACGAAACTATTGCGTTTGGTCGGATTAAGCGGCATCAGCTTCACGACTTGATCTGCTATGTTTTCCATTTTTACACCGATGATTCCATTGGAGTATTCATTTCCTTCGAAGGCTTTGAGTTTTCCAGTTTGGTCTAGGTGAAGACCAATATCGAAATCATCAAATTTCGAATCCACCAGACTTACGAATGCACCGGATTCTGCATAGACGGCAGTTTCGGGATGATTCATTTCTACTGAATTTAGTGAAAGTATGCCTCCATCCTGAACTTCGATACCTGTCCATCTTTCTGTGCCACAGACTTCGAAAATGGCATCTTTTACTCCGAATGATCCGCCATTACCTACAATGATAGAAGAACCAGGCGCCATTAAAAATTCAGGTCCAAAACCCGGAATTGCGTCAAAATCCAGATTTAACTCATCCGTAATCGTCAGCACTCCATCTATGTAGTATTTCCTCAAGCTAGGATCTCCTACCACATCCAATATCTCCTCTTGGGTTACGGAGCCTACTAGGTTTTGGTAATTATCCAAACCTAAATTTGCACCTGCAAGTGAGACCAGATTAAATTGAAAATCTCCAATGACATTGGAATTTAGGTCCCTTACAGTAATGAGCTGTCTTGCACGGCTTCCAAGCTGATTATACCATTCCCCTCCCACGCGAAAAGTAATCTTCACACAATGTCCAATCGGATCAGGTGTATCATTTTCAGGAACATTAAAACTCCCAGTAAGAACCCCTTCAAAATCCGTAAGGTTTGTAAGCCCATCTGTAGAGACTATCTCATAATAATCTTTAAGGCCCGCCTGATCAATTAGATCTTCATACCGGAAAATTACTTCATAGTCCAAACCTTCAGCTTCTGGCTCTTGCCAAAAGGTAAAAAATAAGTCAATTTCCGCAGCTTCATTGCAGGCATTTGTTACGTAGGGCATATTGTTTTTGCTCGTCCGTGCAGCTGCAACTAAGGTAGCATCGGGACCGAAATCTCCGATACATCCTTGCGTTACAATGAGCTGGGGATCAATAAATCCTCCATTGGGATTCACACAATAAGTCAGAAAAGGACCATTTTCACATTGAGCACGCATGGCATTTGCACTAAACATCAGCATGATTGCCATCATTAATTGTACCCCCCCCCCTAAAACTCAGAATAAGATTTGTTTTTTTCATCTTACATTCTTTTTAAAGTTATCAATAACTACACGTTTTTTTAAATGCGCCGGCTTTCATTATTTTGGAGTGTAGTTGTGTATCGTAAGCAAAGATAAGGAATGTTTTTGATGTTCGCAACTTTTCTTAAGGATTTATTTTTTGATTTTGGATTAAAAAAGCTGTTGTTGGTGGTATTCTAAATTTTTTCAAAATTATAATTGCCTGCATTTCGAAAAATTAATGGAGGAACGGAATAAAAATTACCGTTGTGCGAGTGCTTACATGAGAAAATTTTTTGTTGTCCATTCTAACTTTTGTCACCATTTTTGCGATTTCGGCAAAAATGCCGCCAAAAGGAGCATCCCTTTGTATGCGCATCCGCGGGCTATCGCCCACGGCTACTATTATTTCGCTCCGCTGGAGCTTATTTTCAGCATTACTTCTTTAAGATAAATTTTGGGGTTGCTCGTCTCTAGCTTTTGTCACCATTTTTGCGGTTTGGGCAAAAATGTCGCCAAAAGGAGCATCCCTTTGTACGCGCATCCGCGGGCTATCGCCCACGGCTATTAGGATCTCGCTCCGCTGGAGCTGGTTTCTGGCATTTCTAGTAAAGCACAAGTTGCAAACTTGCGCTAACAGTAGTCGTTTCAAACAAATCCTCTGCGGTCTTTACGTGAAATCTCTGCGGTCTTTGCGTGAAGTTGAGTTTGGTCGGGAAAGCACAAATTACAAACTTGTGCTAACAGTAGTCGTTTCGAACAAATTCTCTGCGGTCTTAGCGTGAAGTTGAGTTTCCAGTAAAGCACAAGTTACAAACTTGTGCTAACAGTGGCTTTGGGGTTCGTGGCATCTTATTACTTTTTACGATACTTTATTTACATAGATAATCATTACATTAGGATCAAATTTATACCCCCACTTTAATAACTTGAGATGTAGGTAACTTTTTTGACTTTGAAAGTATCCACTGTGTTAAGGATGAAATACTCGCGGAACAGCCAAGACGAAAAAAGCCCAAACATATGGACCTATGCTTGGGCTTTTTCATTTGATATCGATACAGGTACTGGGCCTATATGCTAGATACTTTATCCACGACGGCTCTGGCAAATCTCCTTCCTTTGATAGCCAACCAATACATTACTGGGACCACCACCAAGGTCAAGAAGGTCGCAAATACTAAACCATAGATAACCGTCCAAGCCAGTGGACCCCATATAGCCGTATTATCGCCTCCGATAAATATCTGTGGATCAAATTCACTTACGAGGGTAAAGAAATTGATATTCAGACCAATGGCTAGTGGAATCAAACCGAGTACGGTGGTAATGGCAGTAAGAAGTACCGGCCTCAATCTTGTAGCACCACCTTCGATCAAAGCCTCACGAACTTGGTCATAGCTTAATTCCCTGATCTGGGTAAGGCCGAGCTCTTTCAGCTTGCGGTCCATAATCAGATTGGTATAATCTATTAGTACGATGGCATTATTCACCACGATACCCGCAAGCGAAATGATCCCTACTCCAGAAAAAATAACTGAGATATCATCACCCGACACCACATACCCTAAAAATACCCCAATGGTACTAAAAAATACAGTAAGCATAATGATAAATGGCGATATCAACGAATTGAACTGTGCCACAATGATGATAAAGATGATGAACAATGCCACGATGAATGCACCTCCCAAAAATGACATATCCTCCGCTTGCTGTTGTTGCTCACCCGTAAATTCATATGTAAATCCTTTGGGTAGAGGATAATTGGCCATTTCTGCTTTCAATTCTTCTACGATTTCATTGGCATTGTACCCATCTAGGACATTGCTAAAGATGGTGGCCACTCGAAAGGAATTTTTTCGCTTGATGGCATTGTAGGTGCTCGAAAAACTTACCTTCGCTACCGCAGAAATCGGAACTTGAACTATTTTTCCATTTGCAGGATTTCTGAAAGTGATCCGCTGATTCAGTAGATCCTCCACATTGTTGCGAGAGTTTTCGTCAAGTCGCACCATGATGGGGTATTCGTCCTCACCTACTTTATACTTAGATACCTCCTTACCAAACACGGAAGTTCTGATAGCCATGGCAATACTGTAGGTAGATAGCTCATATCTTCGGGCTGCTTCCCGATCTATTTCGATCATCATTTCTGGCTTACCGATGTTGACGTCTGTCTTCAGTTCTTCGATTCCGGGTATACCAAGCTGATTGATGTGATTTTTCAAATTGGCAGCCGTGACGATAAGGGTATCGATATTTTCCCCTCGGATTTCTAAGTTGATCGGTTTGCCCGCTGGAGGTCCATTGGCATTCTGGTCAATGACGATCTCCACGCCTGCGAAACTTTGGACTTCTTCGCGAATCTCATTCAGTAGTTCACGGGTAGAAATGCCCCCTCGGTCTTGAGATGGGACAAACGAAATCGTGACCCGTGCTTTGTGTGGTGTCACACCTGGTTCTGGTGGACTATTTGGATCAGAGGTCTCCTCACCTATCTGGGTGAGCACGGACTCCACGATCTGTCTTTTGGACGTAATGACCTGCTCAATTTTATTCTCTACATCTTTGACAATACGATTGGTGGCTTCGATATCGCTACCCAATGGCAATTCGATAAAAGCATTGATATAGATCGGGTCTGCCTCTGGAAAGAAAATCACTCTAGGAGCTCGAATCCCCAAAAGTACGATGGCAAGTACCAAAAGTCCAAAGGTACCCGCAAAGATGATACCCGGCATTTTTCCACTCAATGCTCTGCGTATAAAAAAGCTATAACCTGATTCTAGTTTTGTTAGGATTCGCTCTTGAAAGTAGAAAGAGGCAGGACGCAAGAAATAGTGGTTCGCTAAAATCATCAAAACCCCAAAACCAGCCAGATTCCTAAGCCAGCCCGCACCCGCCATGTGACCTATCAAACCTATCGCAACGACTGCTGCCAATAACTTGAACATACTTCTGGTCTGACGCTCTTTGAGCTCGGCATCTTCGACCTTTTCTTCGACTGACATAAATTTTGCGGCCACGACTGGATTCACCACCAAGGCTACAATCAAGGATGAGGATAGTACAATGATCAGTGTCAGCGGCATGTATTGCATAAATTCACCCATGATACCAGGCCAAAATGCCAGCGGTAGAAAGGCTGCAACCGTGGTAGCAGTGGAAGCGATGATCGGTATGGCTACCTCTCCGGTACCGAATTTCGCAGCATCGGTTGCGTTGTAACCATTTTGCATAAAGCGGTACATGTTTTCTACGACAACAATAGCATTGTCCACGAGCATACCGAGGGCAAGAATGAGCGAAAAAAGCACTACGATATTCATGGTAGCCCCAGTAAGGCTCAAAAACATTATCCCCATCAACATAGATAGAGGAATCGCCAAACCCACGAAAGAAGCATTTTTGATACCAAGAAAAAACAAAAGAACCAAGACAACGAGGATCACACCAGAGATGATCGAATTCTCAAGATTACTTACTTCATTTCGTGTATTGATAGACTGGTCGTTGAAGAGCGTAATCTTCAAATCATTTGGGAGCACAGATTTCGCATCATTGACCACTTCTTTCACCCGATCCGCAGCAGCCAAAAGGTTTTCGCCCTTACGCTTGATCACATCGAGGGATACCACCGGAAGTCCATCCGCTCTAGCGTATGAGGTACGATCCTTGTAGCCAAACTCCACCTCTGCGATGTCTTTGAGGTAGATGGGGCGCTGCGCTTCTGATTTGACAATGATATTCGCTATTTGCTCGGCAGTATCAAACTGACCCACGACCCTTACTGCTCTTTTGAAATCACCTGCTGATATTTCTCCAGCAGACATCGTGAGATTTTCGCTAGAGATGGCATTTTCAATATCAGAATAGGAGACCTTTACAGCTTGGGCCTTAATCAGATCTACATCCACTTTCACCTCTCGGTCGAGCGTACCCTTTAGATTCACATCTGAGATTTGTTTGATCTCTTCCAGGCGGTCTTGAAGATATTCTCCATATTCACGGAGCTCATCTGCTGAATATCGGCCTGATATATTGACCGAAACGATGGGAATCTCTGAAAGATTGATTTCCAATACCGTAGGGTCTTGATCGAGGTCAGTAGGCAATTCACTTTTGGCTTTATCTACAGCATCTTTGACCTTTCGGACCACACTCTCCATATCGATCCCTGTATCGAACTCGGCAATGATGACAGAAAAATCCTGGATCGAGGTAGACGTGACCTTTTTGATACCATTGATGGACTCGATTTCCTTTTCAAGTGGTCGAGTGATCAGATTTTCAATTTCCTCTGCGGAATTTCCAAAATAAGGTGTATTGATATATACCGTGGGGAAAGAAGCCTCTGGGAATTGCTCCTTCGGCATATTGTTATACGAGCTTATCCCAAAAATTAGGACCATGATCGCAAGCAACAATATACTTGTAGAGTTATCGACAGAAAAACTACTTAGCGAAAACTCTTTAAACTTATTCTTAATATCCATGTCTCCTTATTTTGAAGTTTTGGTAGTATCGATCGCAGGCGCTCCTTCTATCGTGAGAAGGTCGCCATCAATGATGTTTCTAGAACCCAGTACTACATATTCATCATTTGGTTTTATTCCTTTCGTCACAATAGCCTTACCAGCGGCGGTTTCGCCGATTTCAATAAATATTTTTGAGGCCTTATTTACTCCTGCTTCTTTATTTACAAGGTAGACGAACTTCGAACCATCCACGTCTTCTTGGATCAATTCGAGTGGAATGGAGACAACGTCTTTGATACTAAGATCTTTTACTTTCACAGAGGCAAGAAGATTTGGTTTCAAAGCACCATTGAGATTATCTGTTGCGATTTCTACTGTAAAAGTACGATTTGCGGCATCAATGGTTCTTCCGAGTAAGGATACTTTCCTAGTGACACTTTTGCCCAAAGCAGGAAAACTTATCTCAAGCAAATCTCCAACTTTCACCTTGCCTAGATAGCTTTCAGGAATATCTGCTACAACTTTGACCTTCTGTGTATTCAGAATGGAGACAATCGGCATACCCGGTGAAGCAAGTTCACCCTCTTTGAGAAATTCACGATCCACTACCCCATTGATAGGAGAATAGATAAACCTTTTTGCCAAGGTTGACTTTGCAGTACTAAGTGATTTCTCCAATCTTTCTTTGTTGTTTTTAGCCTGAAGATATTGGATTTCACTACCAATTTTTTGTTCCCAGAGTCGGGCTTGTCTTTCGAACACTGTATTGGCCAATTCGAGACCTGTATTGATTTCTTCGATCTGCTTTTCTACAGTTTCCATATCCACTTGTGCAATGACCTGCCCTTTTCTGACCTGCTGCCCTTCTTTCACAGAAAGTTTTAGGATTCGTCCCCCCATTTCACTGCTGGCATTTACTGTCTCATCCGCTACTACGAGTGCTTGAAAATCAATGAATCGCTCGAAAAGTTCGGGTTTGGCTATTACAGTTGTCACGCCGCGAGCATCTTGGGTCCGCTCTGGCTGAAGAGTTTTTAGTTTTTCCTTCAGATCTGCGATTTCTGCTTCGAGAAGGGTGATGGCTTGCTTTTTTTCAGCAATCAAATTTTTGATCGCCAATGGATCCGTTGGAGTAGCCGAAGAGCTCGCATCACCCCCACAGCTTGCTAAACTTATCACTGCGAAAAAAACGGAGAGTTTCGTGAAATTTGAAAAAATATATGTCTTCATTGTTTTGAATTTCTATGTTTTAGAGAATTTAGATGATTATAGTTTACCAAGGGATTGTTCAAGTTCTACCTTCGCAAGTACAAAATCGTACAAGGCATTGATGTAAGAAGCTTGTGCGGCGTAAAGGTTTTGCTCTGCTTGCGTCATCTCTACACTTGACCCTACACCTTCATCAAATTTTATTTTAGTCTTATCGAAGATATCTTGACTCAGCTTTTGGCCGCGTTCTCGAAGCACTAGGGTATTGCTGGAAGTTTTTAGTTTTAGCATAGCATTTCGTAATTCCAGGGTAGCAGCCTGTTCGAAGTTGGTTTTTGCGAGTTGATTTTTCTCAGCTGAGATCTTTGCTCGCTGTATTTTGGCACTTTTTTCACCACCATCATATATAGGAATACTTATAGCTAGACCTACAGCGGATGAAGGAATCCAGCCTGCCTGCGAGTTGTCAAAAAGGTTTTCTCGATAGAGCGCTTGTTGGACATTGGCGAAAGCCCGCACGCTTGGAAGATAGCCAGCCTTCAGACGCTTGATATCTAACTCATAAAGTCTATCTGTGGACTCGAGCAATCGGTATTCTGGACGCCCTTTTACTTCGTCATCAACGATTTCACTGACCGCTAGGGCTTGTGCCTCAGTAAGCTCATCAGACAGTTGGGTAGAAAGGCTAATCTCTCTGGCAGCGGGATATCCCATCTGAAATTTCAGGACATTGAAGCTGATATCGATGAGTTGACGTACATTGGAGCGCTCCACCATAAGATTATCCAGTGACAATGAAAGACGATCTACATCCAATCCCTCTGCAAACCCAGTATCGTACATGGCCTTCATTTCTCGAAGTGAAGATTCTAGATTTTGAATATTTTTATCCAATACTCGAAGGTTTTCTTGGGCGATGAGGGTAGCCATGTAGGCCTTTGTGACATTGGCCTTTAGGTCGTTTTCAGATACCTCAAATTGTTCTTGGGCCAGCTGTCTGTATAATTTTGCTGCCTTCAGACCGTAGATGTATGTCCCATCAAAAAGCAGCGTGCTCGCCTCGATGAGACCTATCAAATTATGAGGTTGAAAAAGCGTAAACTGAAAGATATCTGGCTGTCCCAAATCCCTTCTTGGGATGACATTTTCGTCAAAAAGCACGTTGTAAATGGACGGCGACAAGAAATCCGCAACAGGCTGAGCTGGTACCGCTAAATAATAGGAATAATTGACATTTCCATTGACTTTAGGAATCCCGATCGATCTAAATTCCTTGATTTGGGCATCCGCATCTTGGATGTCCAGTTTTTTGGATTTGATCTGTGGATTATTTTCCATTGCATAAGCGATGGCTTCATCCAAAGAAAAAAGCTGTTGGGCCTGAGCTGCATAGGTCCAACACCCGAAAATGAGAAGTAATAATTTATTGCGCATATACATAAAGGTATTTATTGAAAATTCAAGTTTGGTGATGGAGTTCGTTCGTCCAAAAAATCTAAATCCAACGACGACAGGTGATCATGATGAATGATTCCACGAAAATGGTACTTCATCATCTCGATGTAATAGGTTCGCTGATCCATGCCTGGAGCAACTTCACATAGATCTCGTGCTACACATTGGGTCTGATTGACATACAATTTTGATAAGATCTCTGCATTGATGTCAGACCGATAGATTCCTTCCTTAATACCTCGTTCCAAATTTTTTTGAATGGTCTGTTGTATAAAGGGCATGTGGTGCTCTTGAAATAAATCAAAAGACTTCCTATAGTATTTCTGCAGATCATACATGAGCACCAATGGCATATTACTTAAGAATGACAGTATATGCTTAGATATTTGGGTCATCTCGTCGAGTGCATTATGAGAGCTTGCTGCAATGTCCTGAATGGTCTGGCGTTCGAAATCTAAATGGAAATTCATCACTTCATGGACGATTTCCTTTTTGTCAGCCATGTATTGATACAAGGTCTTCTTAGACATACCAAGAGAGCTGGCTATTTCATCCATACTGACACTTTGAATGCCGTACTTCATAAAAAGGCTCATGGCTCCTAAGACTATTTTTTGTCTATGCTCTAGCAATTTGCTTGATGTTTAAAAATAAAGAATTCAAATCTATCCCTTCGACACCAAAACTGTGTGATACAGCATTTGGAATAAACTCCAGCTTTCGGGTGCAAAGATAATACTTAGAATAATGGAAACTTTCAGAATGTTTAAAGTTTCTATAGTTTTTCGACGAACAATTTACTTTGATCTACAAAAATATGATTCATCGATTTTGATGACCTCCATAAAAAACGACTCTATCAGAATAAAATTCTAGATTGAAGATTTATCTTCCTTTGTGTATTTTAAAAAAATCGCATATACAAAATCCAAATTAGTACTAGCCAAATCTACGAATCTAAACAGCTATCTCTTGAAAAAAGATGTTAGTTTTGCAGCCATTTGTAAAAAAGCAAGCCAAAAGGGAGGATGAAAAAAACCACATCTTTTAGGAAACGTGATTAGCAAAAGCTTCCAGCACCAATTCCTAAAAACCCTGAGGCCCGAGAATCAAATAATCGAAATATGAAACCAGCCTTTCGTTTATACCTTTGGTCCATTTTTTTGCTGACAATTGTACCAACGATCAATGCCCAAATAGAAATCATTCAGGAAGAAATCCAAATCAGCCACCCAAGGTTTCAAAGTGGGATGTCTCCTGATCAGCGATCTGTCACGATACTGACCAAGGAAATGATCCAAAAATCCACGGGATTGTCCCTCGCGGAGCTCCTCCAATTCGAATCGGGCATCGATATTCGGAGAAGAGGCCCAAATGACGTACAGACAGATGTATCCATACGTGGCGGCAATTTCGAGCAAGTCCTCATCTTACTGAATGGTGTTCGCATGAGCGACCCACAGACAGGACATCACAGCTTTTACCTTCCTATATCGCTATCCCTGATCGAAAGAATCGAAATCATCAAAGGGCCAACAAGCCGAATCTACGGTCAAAATGCCTTCTCGGGTATTATAAATATCATCACTACAGAGGCAGAAGCCCATCAAGTTAGCATCGGTGTGACTAGTGGATCATTCGGGCAGAAGGGCACAGAGGCAAGCCTGCAGCTTGTTACGGAAAATTCCCAACACCTCAGCCACTACAGCTATGAAGAAGGTGACGGATATCGATTCAACACAGATTTCCTGAGCCGAAAGGCCTTTCACCAAAGCAAATTCAAATTAAGCGAGGTAGCAAAAATCAATTTTATGGCTGGATTTTCGGACAGAAGATTTGGTGCCAATGGATTTTATGCCAATCCCGCTTTTATAAATCAGTACGAAGAAGTCCAAACGAGTATTGCCGCAGTAGAGGTCCCTCTCCTATTTTCAAATGGTATCAGCCTAAAACCGAGAATGAGCTGGCGGCGAAATCAAGATCACTATCAGTTTAACCGTACCAATCCATTGGCATTCAGAAACTTCCATATCAATAATCGGATTCTATTCGAGCTACAAAGCCAAATCCCTTTCCAGCATGGCCCTATCGGATTGGGCATCGAACTTGGTCAAGAATATCTACGAAGCAATAACTTAGGCAGACGAGACCGTCGTATCTTTGGGCTTTACACAGATTGGAAACCTAAACTCAGCCTCACATCATTAGATATAAGTCTCGGATTTTTTCTCAGCAAATGGAGTGATACCAATTTTCGACTATTCCCTGGATTCGACCTTAGTTATGTACTTTCTCAGAAATCAAAAATCTTCTTGACTTCTAACTTAGCAAGCAGAATGCCGAGCTATACGGACCTACACTACACTAGTCCAGGAGAAAGAGGCAATCCCCTACTTGAAGCCGAACGAAATTTCTCCACAGAACTCGGATATAAATGGAAAAGCTCCCAAATACATTTAGAGTCAAGTGTATACCACAGCATAGGCAGATCCCTGATCGATTGGGCTAAAGATTCTATCAATCAGAGTTTTTGGCAAGCACAAAACATTGGTAGACTGAATCTTACTGGCGCAGAGATGAATGTCCGCTTCAAACCAAGATGGACTAGCCGTATACCATGGCATACACAGTTTAGCTTGGGACTATTGTATCAGGATGCCACCAATGTATCCGATCTACCAAGTAGGTATGCACTTGACTTCGTCAATTTTCAGGGTCTAATCGGCATACAACAAAATCTTGGACTTAGAGGACTATCTACCAATCTAAGATACCGATATCTGCTTAGAAATTCGCGATCCCTCGATCCCTTACTAGATCAGCGGGTGATTGACATGAGCTTGGTCTACGAGATCGGCAAAACCAGGATTTCTTACCAAATCCACAATCTTAGCGGAGCGATTTACAAAGAAACAAACCTCGTAGAAATGCCTGGTAGATGGCACCAAATTAGTGTTAGTCAAAATATTAACCTCAAGTAAAATATTGCCCCAACTTCTAGAATTTCTTCATTATCAAGGTAAAATACAAGAAATCGTGAAGTGAACCTTAACAAAATGTTATTTGATTTTTGACAAAATTAAGCCGGCAATTGGAATAAAAATTTGTTTGAGTGCATTTAGCAAAATTTTTATCTTTCAATGATATTTTTTTTACTTTTTTCTACTAAAATTTTCGGAAAGTGTCGGGAATAATTAGTTATATTTGCACTGCGACAAACCCGTTTTGTCTTTGACAAGCGGCTCCTTTCTTTTACGTATTCACCTTTATAAGAATTTTATTCTATCAACTAACTATTGTTTGTAATGAAACAAATTGTACAACTGTTTAACTGTTTGTTGCTGTTCGGATTTCTATTTTCCAGCACGGCATCGAAAGCGAATTCTACTTCCAACACCAATGAAGTAGTTTCGCTTCGGCTGTGTAGTCTTGACGATCATACGATGCAAGACCTACGTATTGATCTCGCGGCAAACCCATTTTCTCTGAAGCGCTTTTACGAAGATCATCAGCTTTCTGTAGTGGTAGATGATTGTGAAACCGCTATGGATATGAACCTAAACATGGCTCCAATCATGCTCTTGGGTCTGGACAACACTGGGTTTACGCAAGATGCCACCAACGTACCTACCTGTCAGAGCCCGACGGGCCCCTATGCCACTGACTGGTATAGCATCGTGGTCACAGCTGGCAACAACAATGTCACTTTTGAATTGACTGCAGGTACTATTATCTCACCTTCTATAGGTATATATCAAACATGTGCATCTCCAGTTGCACTATTTTCGCAATGTCCAGCCTCAGGAAATGACATCCTATGGACTGTATGTTTGCCACCTGGTACTTATAAAGTCCAGATTGCTTCCACTGATGTCAATGCTGGTACTTATGACCTGAATATTACAGCTGGTCCTACCACTGTAACCAATGATGACTGTGCGACAAATCAGACTATTGCTGCGGCAGGTACATCGCCTGCAACAAACAACTGTTCGGCAGATGGTTTTGTGTGGTACAGCTATACAGTCATAAATGGCGGAATAGTCAATATCAGCGCAACGGGTGGGTATACAGTGAATACCGTACAATCCGGATCTTGTGGAGGTACCATCCTTCCGATGCCAACCACTTGTGTGCTTCCTGGTACAACTTTGTTTTTCTCAGCGGGAAGTGCCACCATGTTTGGTGATTTTGATATCAATATTCAGGATGACCCTTCTCCTGTAGCCAATGACCTCTGTTCAAATGCAACCGCACTCAATAACATGGGAGGTAATAATGTGCTAAACTGTGGAGAGACTGGAAACTTTACGGGTAATGCCAATGCGTGTCCTGACCCGCAGGCGAGTGCTTGTTTTGGTACGACTACTCGTGGAGTTTGGTACACCTTCACCACTGATGCGCAGGTATCCACCATTACCATCAATGGTGTTGGTGGTGGCGTGTATGAACTATTTTCCGGTACTTGCGGAGCATTAACTTCACTGGGATGCGCCATCAATACATTTCCAGTTACACCTTCTACGACTTATACCTTATTGGTTAGCTCCGTAGGCAGTGTCAATGTGGTATCTAATCAAGTAGTTCCGACAAATGACCTTTGTAACAATGCAACTGCACTTACAAGTGCAGGTTTGACGAACCAATTTAATACATGTGCTACCACAGATAATATTCAAGGATGTGGCACCCAAAGCGATAATGTGGTTTGGTACACTTTCACCATGCCAGCGACGGACGAAAATGCGACCATCACCATTACAGGTGTAGGAGTAGATCCAATTTCGAATCCAGCGGTGGCTGTATATAGCGGTGGCTGTGGCGGCTTGAATCTAATAGACGCAGAATGTAGCCAAAACATATCTTTAGAGTGCTTAATTCCTGGTACGACTTACCGAGTGGCAGTGGGAAGTTCCACCGCAGATGCAGGTACTTTTAATATCTCACTGACTACCTCAGACAATGGCGTAGCGAATGATGCTTGTGCGAATGCCACAGCCATTCCGACTACCCCTACGTGTCAATATTTTCCAGTAACAACCAATACGACCAACGCATGTCCAGAAACCTTCAATGCTGGATGTAATGGAGGAAACAACAATGCAGATGCCACAGTTTGGTTGTCATTCACTGTACCGGCAGGAGTAAATAGCATAAACATCCGCAATATTACCCCGGCTGGAGCTTACCTTCAAATTTTTCCAACTTGTGGAGCAGGAGCACAAATTGCTGGAGGAACTTGTATCAACGGAGCAGGACCTACTGGCAATATCGCTGTTACGGCAGGTACGACTTATTTCGTAGCTGTTGCGATTGCCAACGGGGAAGGTGTAGTCAATTTCGACTTACGATACAATTTACCTCCAAACAATGATTTATGTCCAAATGCCACCAACCTGGCTGTAGGCGGTGGACCTGTGAATGGTACCAATGCATGTGCTACTCCATTCGCAACACCTTACTGCGGATTAAATACAACGACTTCTCATAGCGTCTTTTATACTTACACTGTCCCTGCTACAAACACTACCAATTCAAGAGTAGAAATTATTGTTAATGGCAATACGGCAACTACAGGAGATGCAGCAAATGCACTAGCAGTAGGACTATTCCAAAACTGTGGAGGCACTGTCTTCAATGCAAATGTAGAGTCAGGTACACTATGTAATGCTTTGGCAGGTCCGATCGTATTAGATTGTGTGGCTCCAGGTACTCAAATCACCATCGCTGTTGGATCAGCTGACGGAGATGAAGGAGATTTTAGTATCCAAGTGAATCAAGATGCCTCTTCATTCCCGAGCAACGACCTTTGTACCAATGCTACTGTCCTTTCGTTAAATCCGATATGTGAGTTTCAAACCTTTAATGGTACAAATGTGGGAGCTTGTCCCGAATTAATTACGGGCGGTACCTGTCAGCTAAACAATCAGCCGACTGTTTGGTATCAAATAACCTTACCAGCTGGTTCTGTCGGTTTGGGTATCGAGGACCTTACGGGTGGTGTAAATCTTGCCATATTTAATAACAACTGTGCTGCGCCAGGTTATGCCCCTACACAAATAGGAAACTGTATCACAGGAAATATTGATATCACCACAGGTCTAACAGCGGGTACGACATATCTGATCGCAGCCACCTCAGCAACAGAGGGTCCATTTAGCTTTGATCTGAAGCCGATTATCCCACCTGCGAATGACCTATGTTCAAACGCAATTACGGCGACAGTAGGAGGTAGTACATCAGGATCAACCATATGTGCGACTCCCGAGAACCCACCATTGAACGGACCGAGCTGTGCACCAGCTGACCAAACAAATACCGTGTTCTTCACCTTCACCATCCCAGCCGGCAATAAAGGCGTAAACATCACCATTACAGGTGTTGGAGCAAATCCAATTGCAGGCAATATCCACGCTGCTGTATGGGAGGGCGTTTGTGATTTGAGCAACGGTGCTTTTATCGACGATGTCTGTACCTCTTCCGGCACTCTAGTTGATGCATTTGAATGTATAGGACCAGGCACCTATACCATCCGAATCGCATCTTCTTCTGCGAATGAAGGAGACTTCGATCTATTAATTACGCCACTGGCAATCGTACAGCCGAATGATCTCTGTAACAATGCACAAACTATTCCAAACACACCTACCTGCGAATTTTTTGCTGTGCCCGTCACAAGTACGGTAGGTGCATGTCCTGAAGAATTCAATGTTGCTGGTTGTGCACTCAATTACTCAATGGACGCCATTGTTTGGTACCAATTTACCACACCAGCGGGAACGGTAAGTATCGAAATCGAAGACATCTCTGCTGGAGCATTTCTTTCAGTCGTAACTGCTTGCCCAAATCCAAATACAACCATAATTGCTGGAGGTAATTGTTTGACTGGAGCAGGAACCAACGGTACACCTATCGTCGTCGCACCAAATACTACATATTATGTAGCCATCGGTATCCCGGGCAACGAAGGTAACGTCGGATTTGATCTTAAATACAATCTCCAAGTTCCAAATGATAATCCATGTGTGGCCAACCCGCCTTTCACTACCGTTACCCTATCGTCTGGAGCTCCGTCTCCTGCACAAAACAACACTTGTGCTACTGCAGATGTAGAAATGTGCGGAAATGCGAATATCAATAAGACCCTTTGGTACCAGTTTACAGTAACTGCACCAAATAATACCCTTACAATCAACGTATCAGGTCAAGGAGCAGACCCATTAGCCGGCCCAGCCATCGCAGTATTCGAGGATGGTACAGCCTGTGGAGGTGCACAGCCAGAAGCTGAAGATTGTGACTTTGATGGTCAATTGGTCATCACTTGTATCAATCCTGGTACATACCAAATTCAAGTAGGAAGTACCACAGCTGATGCGGGTGAATTTACCATCACGGCGACTCAAACACAAAACACAAACAGCCCAAATGATGCATGTACCAATGCAATAGTACTTCAACCAACTGAACTGTGCGTGGATCTTGAATTTGAAGGATCAAACATTGAGGCGTGTCCAGAAGATTTAGCTCCAGGTCAGGTTTTTGCTGGTTGTGATTTCAATGAAGAAGAAACATCATGGTATAGTATCACTGTACCAGGTGCACCAGGCGATCCAAACCCAGAAATGACTTTTGAGTTTACATCTTACACTGGTACGGGTACGCCGTTCATGAATGTATTTAACCAAGGTGCAAACTGTGCTAACTTGACAGCAGTGGGAACCAACTGTTTCCAAGGTGTAGGTACAGTATTCCAGATCGGAGATGTAATGGCGGGTCAAACGTACCTCATTGCTATCTCAAGTAACAATGATACAGGTGGAGAAAGCGAATTCACGATTAAATTTACCGCAGGTCCTGAAAACGATGAAAGATGTGCGAATGAAATAGCTACCAACTGGGCACTTGGAAACGGCGGCTCCATGATGGGAACTACCCTTTGTGCTGGTCCAGACTACACGATTCCAGGTTGCGGAAATGCTGATGTGCAAAATGCAGTATATTTTACATTTGAGGTAGGTCCTAATGACAGAGGAATTAATATTTCAGTAGTAGGTTCTGGAACTAACCCAATTCCTGGCGGTTCTACCGTTGGTCTTGGCGTATTTGAAGATCCTTGTAATTCAAATGTTATTGAGGAGGGAACATGTATCGCCTTGGGAGGTAATTATGAATTCCTTTGTTTGGAAGCTGGAACTTATTACATTCAGGTTTCCACCTCCACTGCAAATGAGGGAGATTTTACGATTACAGCGACACCTTTGGCTTTCACCACTGGGTGTACCAACACACTTAACAATGATGAATGTGAGGATGCATTTAATTTGGATCCACAATTGGCTGGCAATGTGTGTGAAGCTGTTACAATCAATGGTTGTAACCAACAAGCTTGTCCAGAGACATTTAACTTTGGCGCAAATTGTCCATTCGCAGATATGCCTGTGGTATGGTATACATTCTCAACTGGGACAAACGTAAGCACTGTTGACATTACAGACGTTACAGGCAATGCATTTATGGCAATTTTCACAGCTGCAACTGCTTGTCAAGATGTACCCACTGCAATTTCACCATGTATTACTGGAGACCAAAATGGTATCGTAGTAGAAGAAAACACCACCTACTACATAGCAGTTGGTGTCAATAACATGGCTGGAGGTAACTTCTCCTTTGACATCACATTAAACCAACCACCAGTTAACGATGATCCTGAGGTAACATCTGACAATCCACCTTTAGATCTAACCGGAGGTGGTAACCATAATGGTACAACATGTTGTGCCATAGGTGCCGCAGATATGGTAGGTACAGAATACGGCAACGTAGGTTGTGCAGGTGGGGCACTTGATGAAAATGCAGTATGGTATACTTACACCCCTGCTGGTGAAGATGGTGTACAGATAACACTAAACAACATCTCGATTATGGGGGGCAACGTAGCAATAGAAGTATATTCTGGTAGCGCTACCGCACCAGCTCAATTAGCTACTCAGACATCATTTAGATGTGGACCTGCTGCTTTCGGCGATCCGCTTACAATTGGATGTTACGAGGATGGCATTACATTATGGATAAAAGTAACGACAACCAACGCAGCATGTGGTGACTTCTCAATAAGTATCCAACCAGCGACTTCAAGCTGTGAGATGGCGGATGAGTGTGAGGATATCACAGAAATCATTACACCAATATCACCTACAAACGAAACTACTCCACCTGTTCCAGTATGTGTTCAAGGATGTCTTGACTTATACTGTCCAGAACCAAACCCAATATGCCAAGCGCAACAATTGGAAACAGTGTGGTTCCAAGTAAACACGGATGGTTTCGCACAAGCAATGAACATACTTGTGAATACAAATGGATGGGCTCCGGTAGTAGCAGTTTATGAGGCAGGCAATACAGAATTAGCCAGCTGTGCAACTGCTCAGCCACTTGGCGGTTGCGAATTTGGAACGATTGCGAGTGGAGTTTCACTACCTCAAGTAGGTGTAAATGGTAATCAAACTTACTACATTGCTGTATCTTGGATCCAAGGTAGCTTAGCCGATCCGAACTTTACACTTTGTGTATCAACTGGACCAGACTATAAAGAGTGTAGCATCAATCAAGAATTAAAGATTGTATCTAGATCCGCCTTCCCGAACGAACCAACACCTCCAAATGGATTTGATGGTCCTTTCTGTATGGGAGAAGAGATAGAAGTTTGTTATTCACTTACCTTCACCAATGTGGAGACATCCTGTCAATGGTTCCAGGGTGCCATTCCACAGTTTGGACCAGGTTGGGATATGGATTATTTCCAACCAGACAATCATATGTTTTCGCCGTCTAATGGAGCTGTATGGTCTTGGTGGCCTGAAGGTGAGGTTCTGTACAATGAAGGAAATCCATTCCTTTGTACTTATACCAACAGTCAAGGTATTCTCCAGTTATGTCACCCTACTTTTATACCCAATTGTCCTTGTGCTGCTGGACTTCCCGCAGATGCGCCCCTACCAGCAGGATGGTTCGCTTTCAGTAATGGTGGAGGGCCAGGATGTACCAATACTGGAAATCCAAATACCGGCTGGGGTGTACCGCAAGGGTGTAATTCTCAACTAGATTTCGAAATTTGTTTTGACCTCAAGGTAAGAAATTTCGAGACGACAGAGGAATGTTTGACAAACAATGACCTTTTCATTCGTATGTTCCCATTCGCAGATGGTGAGACAGGATGTTGGGGTGATGTGACTTGCGCAGGTGATGTTCCTGAACTAAGGATAGAATTGATCAATTGTGATAATCTAGTAGAAGTCACTGCCCCTGATGCAGAAATTTGTACTGGACAAACATTAAATATACCGATAAACACAGTCCCAGCTGGAACACCATCCACGATTTTCGTGACACCTGATCCAAATCCAAATGTATCTGGTGCAACCCCATTTACTTTTACTGGAGGATTCGGTATTATCAACAATACGTTGGTCAATACCACAGGTGTTCCTCAGACAGTGATATACCGTGCATTTGCAAGAGAAGACGGGCAAATTTGTCCTGGTCCGGAGATCGAAATCGAAGTAATCGTCTACCCGACGCTCATGGTCGAAATGCCAGATACCTATGTGTGTGATATGCAGTGTACAGACTTGACTCCAACCTTTACAGGAGGTACAGGTACTGCCGCGTCCTATCAATGGAATACAGGAGCCACAACCCCATCCATCAATGTTTGTCCTACGTTGACTACTACATATGTAGTGACCATTACAGATACAAATGGTTGTACTGGCACTCAGGATGCTATCGTCGAGGTAAAGTTGCCTGTGACTTTCACACTTAACCCTGATGATATTACACTTTGCCCTACTGGTAACTTTGCCCTGACAACAGTGAATGCTGAGAACATCCAAGCGAACGGCAGTTTTGTAATCTCTTGGGATGTACCTAGCGGCCTCGATGGAACAGCACTTGGCGGTACGAACAGTTTCATTTTCTATGCTGACTCTAGTACTCCAGGAGACTATGAATTGTGCGCTACTGTGACTGACGCATTTGGATGTAGCAATACAGAATGTATGAACATCACTATCGCGTCCCCTCCAGACCTTTTTGTCGAGTACGTACAGCCTCCATGTGGTGTGACTACTGTGAATCTTCCTGTAACTGTATTTTCTCAAAACAATTTGAGTTCAACGATTATTTTGGAGACTTGTACGGGTACATTTATTGCACAGCAAACCAATGTGACTTTCCATATCTTCCCTAATGTCGATATTTCAGACGTGACTTGTCTTAGAGTTCGGATCATTGAAAATGAGAGTGGATGTACGAGATTTGAAGATATTCAAATCAATCTACCTTCAGGTCAGCAAGTAACCCTCTCCGCACCTGCAGCAGTATGTGCTGGTGAGACAGCTACTGTAAGTGTCTCCAATGCATCCTTATTCACATCTTATCAGTGGAGCACGGGGGCTAGTGGACCAGCCTCTAGTATCACAGTCACGCCTACCCCACCATCCACTATATACCGAGTCACAGCCACAGATGCTGCTGGATGTACAAGTCTCGCCAATGTAGAAATTAATGTTAGTCCAGCTCCTACTATAAATATTTCTGGATCAACAAGCTTCTGTGTGGGTAGTAGTACGACACTTACTGCCAGCAGCGGTGCAGGTAATACATTTGAATGGTTTGATGGTGCAGGTACAAGTATAGGTACTACAGCTGTAATCAACATCACGAGTGGGGGCGATTACACCGTGGTAGTAACTAATTCTATCGGCTGTACAAATTCTCAGGCCATTACCATAATTGAAGATGATAATTTATCTCCAGTTTTACCAAATGTCAGTCTGTGCGACAATGAACCACAAGTACTTGATGCTGGTGCAGGATTTGCTACTTACTCTTGGTCTCAAGATGGCAATCCTCTTTCTGATACTGGGTCAAGCATCACTGTATCAGCAGCAGGAGAATACTGTCTCACAGTAACAGATGCAGCTGGATGTTCTGGTGAAGTTTGTGAAATTGTAACAAATAGCAACACCCCTACAGCTACTGTGACCGAAAACATTGAAGTATGCCGTCAAGATAATGGTACGCTCCCTACCTTCTTAAATTTCAACGCACAGGTGTCAGGATCTACTGGTACTTGGGTAGAAATTACTGGAAGTGGTGTGGATCTATCTGATCTTAGCAATGTAGATTTCACTGGTATCGCTACTGGCTTTTACACGTTCAGATATACCACTGATAGTGCAGAAGATCCTTGCGAAGACCAAGAATACCTGATGGTTGTACGGGTTAGAACATGTCCTTGTGAGGTGTTGTCTATTGATGCACTTCCGGCACTTTGTAACAATAACACCACTGGAATCAATCTTAATTCCTTCAAGCCAAATCCAATCGCCGGGACTTGGACTGTTGTCAATGGACCACAGCTTCCTGTAGCGATTCAGAATGGTTCGTTCTTTGTTCCAGACGGATTGCAAGCAGGCACTTACAGGGTTAGATTTGAAATACCGGCTGCCGGCATCTGTCCTACTTTCGTAGAAGCAGATATCGTAGTGAATGATGCTCCATTTGCTGGGGTAGTTGGAAATAGAGTTTTATGTAACGCTACTTCTCCAATTGGGCCAACGACCATTGATCTCAATACCTTGTTGGTTCCAAATACAGACCCTGGAGTTTGGACGCAAGTATCAGGTCCTACCACCATCGGAACCCTGCCAAATATAGATGCAGAGGGTCTGACAGCTGGTGCAGTTTACGTATTCAGATACACCACCTCGGATGCAGTAGCACCATGTCAAAATGCAACAGCAGATGTGACCATTACGATCAGAGACTGTAACTGTCCACTTATCCAAATCGCAGCTATTCCAGATATCTGTAACAATGATGTTCCGTTTGACCTAAATACTTATCTTACAGTAGATCCTGCTGGATTGGCAGGAACGTGGACCGTCAATGGGGCACCTATTTCAGGAAGCATATTCAATCCTGCTGGTCTACCGATTGGTTCAATTCCTGTGGTATTTACCCTAACAGACCCCGTGTTGCCATCTTGTACCAATAGTGCTACTGCAAACGTGATCATCCGAAGACAACCGATCATCGAATTGGTAGCTGGACCTCAACCATGTAATGAAGATACAGGTAACGGGCCGACCACTATTCAATTAAACAGCTGGCTCAATACCACTACTACTTCAGCTGGTACTTGGACTCAGGTCAGTGGACCTACCATTGCAATAGCTGGAAACAGTGCAGTAAATTTTGCAGGTCAGGCGATCGGAACTAGTTTTGTTTTCCGATACACAACCACCAACGCTATTGCGCCTTGTGAAAATATCTCACAAGACATCACCATAATCGTTCAGGATTGTAACTGTCCAAATGTAGCTACTACTGCTCCAGCACCTGTTTGTAACAATAGTACAACACCGCTTAACCTAGCAACCTTAGAAACTGCTAATATAGGTGCAGGCGCTTGGACCGTAACAGGACCTAGTGGAAACAATATACCGCTGAATGGAAAATTGTTGACAGTTACCGGTCTTCCAGCGGGTAACTATACATTGACTTACACGCTAAATCCAGCTCCTGGTGGAACATGCCCTCCAAGTTCGACACAAACTTTAGTGATTTCGAATCAAGGAGACGCCACGGTAATACCTACTAGAACTGTATGTAATGTGCCAGCTGGAGGAAGCAATCAAATCCTGAATTTCAATACCTTCATCACCAATGGTCCTACCAATGGAACATGGGTAAATGTGGATGGTGCACCTGTGAGCTTAGCTGATTTAGCAAATGTAGACTTTACAAATGCACCAATTGGAGCGATCTACAGATTCGATTATATCGTATCAAATGCTGCTCCATGTACCGATGATGTCAATACTATAGTAATCGAAGTAATCGACTGTACATGTCCTCCGATCAACCCACTTGATCCAGGTAATTTCTGCACCACCGAAGGTACTATCAACTTGGCACAATTTAACGATCCTGCAAGGCCAGGTACTTGGTCAAGTACGGAGTTGACTATTGTCAATAATACCATCGACCTATCCACAGTAGCTACAGGTAATTATAATCTTACCTATACGGTTTCTGATGCAGAACCAGGATGTCCTACCTCTGTTAGCCGTCTAATTACAGTCGTACGTCAAGCAGTATTGGGAACAGCGCAAAGCCTCAGATTCTGTCAGGATGCAGGGCCGCTTGTCATTCTGAACGATCTGCTCACCGGCGAAGATGCTGGCGGTACATGGAGAGAAGTATCTGGTACACTTTCTCAAGGGGGTGCATTTAATGCAGCTTTGGGACAGTATGATGCACGAATTCCACAGGCGCCTGGAACTTATGTCTTTGAGTATTCATTCTCAAATAATAGCCCTTGCCCTGATGTAGCAATTACTGTGACCGTCATCGTAGACAACAATCCTAGACCAGACTTGGGTCCTGAGCGACTCCTAGACTGTATCAATACGACAGCGACACTTACGAGCAACTTGACTGGTGCTGGCTTCACGTACAACTGGGCTAACCAAGGCGGTGGAACAATAACGAACCCAACCGCCCCTAGCATCACCGTAAATTATCCGGGAGTATTCTTGATCACAGTGACAGATGTAGCTACTGGATGTACTGGCGTGGATGATGTGGTGGTGAATATCAGTGACGACATACCGACTGCTGGTGTCAACAAAACAGATGTAAGATGTTTTGGAGAAAATAATGGTTCTATCCAGTTTGTAAATGTCCAAGGTGGTACTGCACCACTTCAGTACTCTATCAATGGAGGTACAAGCTTCCAAGCGACGCCAAACTTCAACAATTTGGCTCCAGGAACTTATAGTCTATTAATTAGAGATGCAATCGGATGTGTATTCACTAGCCAAATACAAATTACGCAGCCAGCAGCGCTTAGCCTCGAATTAGGACCTAATCAATTTGTTACACTCAATACAGGTATCGAACTTACCGTTAGTGACAAATTTGATATGACCAGAGTAGCAAATATCACTTGGACCAAAACAAATAGTACTGGCGCAAGTCAGCTTTGCTCCGGAGGTGTAGAATGTGCGACCATCGCAGAGGTACCTCAAGAGACAACGACCTACTGTGCTATCATTACAGATTTGAATGGATGTATCATCCAGGACTGTATTACCATCATCATCGAAAAAGCTCGAAACCTAGTGATTCCAAATGTCATCAATCCAGGTAATGGAATAAATGGATCATTCTTTATCAACAGTGATGATGTAGCTTCTATCAGAAAGATCTTCATCTTCGATAGATGGGGTGAAAAAGTCTTTAGTGTAGAAAACATCCAACCAGGAAACCCAGTACTTGGATGGAATGGTAAGTTCAAAGGCCAAGACGTTGTCCCAGGTGTATATGTCTACCTGGTAGAAGTGGAGTTCAAAACCTTCGGTGGCGAGCCTACACCAGACGTAGAAACTTACACAGGTGATGTTACTGTAATCAGATAGATTAAATCTGAATCATAAAAAAAGGGCAATCCACATGGATTGCCCTTTTTTGTTATTGCCAGCCATTAGTGGTACTTTACAGGTTTAACTTCATAATCGACTAAAGCTGAAAGGAAATAGCGCAAAGCATAGGTCCTATCAAGAAGCAATCAGATCTTGTAGGACGAATACAAAAGCTACAACAATAATTGAAAAATTATGGGAAAAGCGATAGTGTTTTTGAGTGGAGGATACCGGATTCGAACCGGTGACCTCTTGCATGCCATGCAAGCGCTCTAGCCAACTGAGCTAATCCCCCCTTAGGTAGGGCAAAATTACAATTCTTTATGAACTTTGCAAGTTTTTTCTCTATCTGCGAAATCACATATAGACATCTGGAATGAACCTCGAATTTATTCCGTCTTTAAATTAACTCCCATCCCTGGGACTTTGAAAGACAGCTTTCTCAAATTACAGTGGTACGGTTTTGGTCACTCGATTGTAAAATCGCATTTTTATGGCAAAATTCTCAAAAATAGGAGTTGAATGTTGTCATCTTTTTCCAATATTCTATGTTATTTTGCAGTACAGAATGAAAGAAAGTAGGCCTAGGCTTGGTTGCCAACGCTTATTTTTCTTGATATGCCAAATTTTTTTTATAATTTTTTTTTATGAATTTTGACGTAGAACTAGAAGAGTTCAAATCTAAAGTAGGAGTAGCTTTAAAAACACTCAGACAATACCAAGTACCCGACCACCGTAAAGCGATCATACAGATTCTTAATTCCTTCGGACCATTTATTCTTATTTGGGTATTGATGTACCAAGTATGGGATTACAGTAAGATAGGAGTCATCTTTTTGGGAATACTAAATGCTTTTTTTCTCGTAAGAATATTTATCATCCAGCATGACTGCGGGCATCAGACATTCGTCAAATCAAAGAAATGGAGGAATGTGATCGGATATGCATGTAGTCTATTTAGTTCGATCCCCTATTTCTATTGGGCTAAGTCACACCACTTCCACCACAACCACAATGGTATGCTGGAGGTGCGAGATATTGGGGACATTGATACCCTTACGGTAAAAGAATATGCTGCTCTCAGTCGAAGTAAAAGATTCTGGTATAGGGTATATAGATCTCATTTTGTGATGTTTGTCCTTGGTCCGATCTACTATATACTGATCCACAATAGATTACCCATGATCAAGCTACCAGAATTCAAGAAGGAAAAGATCACTGTTTGGGTATCCAATTTCGTCATGACTGCGATTATCGTAGGGCTTTGCTTTGTTTTAGACTGGAAAAAGTTTCTTAGCATCCATTTGATTATCCTTAGCTTGTTCGCAATTATTGCAATCTGGTTTTTCTATATTCAGCATCAACACGAGCACAGCTACAAAGAGTGGAAGACCAAATGGGAATTCGTATTGGCGGCTGTAAAAGGGAGCAGCTATTACAAGCTACCTTCCATCATGAATTGGTTTACCGGAAATATTGCCATCCACCATATACACCACCTAAACCCTGCAATTCCAAACTACAATTTGAAAAAATGTGTAGACGCAATTCCATGGTTCAATAAATACACGACGGAAATCACTTTCTGGGAAAGTCTCAAATTGGCAAATAATAAGCTTTGGGACGAAGCCGAGCAGCGTATGATCACGCTCAAAGAGTTTTATTACAAAGAAAAAAATGGGCTTATTGCCTAGAAGATGCATATTGGGGCGTACAAAAGTTTTGTATGCCCCTTTTTTTTAATGTGATCGGAATGCCTTAAATCCTTCGTTCAATATTTTAAAGTCCAACTTCCCCCTTGTTTCTTTGAGGTGGTGCATCATTGCCAAAGACTTTGATATTTTCAGATCTTCAGATTTCACCTTGGTGATCAGATGGATGAGTGCTCTTTGTTTTCCTGGCGTAAGCTGATCAAAAAAATGCTTCCCCTCTTCATCGCCGTGCAGTACCATTTCGAAGATTGGATCTAATGGCATTCCATAAGTAGAGGTATCCGGACTAACAGATATCTCGAGTGAAGAACCAAGTTCTAACCTCAACTTCTTCACAATCGCCATACTCAACATAATATACCAATAACCTCCCGATTGCATCAATGCGGCAGGCCCAGCATGGGTACCATACTGCCAAATGATTCTTTTATGGTGACCAAAATCCTCAAAAAAATGATGTATATCTTCCACCGATATTTGAAAGTGCCAAGCCCACAAGCCATCAGAAAACTTTTTAACTTCCACTGTCCACTGCATATAATTTGATTTTTGCCTATTTCCAATAAACGTGAGTTACGAACAAAATGTGCCATCAGACTTGACAACATATCTAAAAATTAACATTGAATCCGCCGTACCCAAAAATAAATCCAATTAATGATAGCCGAAATGTATTAATTTTGATGCTGTAAGCTTAAGTTGATGATAGATCGCCAGACTGTTGATGAAATTATTCTGTCCGCAAAAATAGAAGAAGTCATTGAGGAATTCGTACACCTCAAACGGCGAGGTAACGTACTTTCAGGACTTTGCCCATTTCATGATGAAAAAACACCTTCATTCACCGTATCACCCGCCAAGGGTATCTACAAATGTTTTGGATGTGGTAAAGGAGGTGATGCAGTACGGTTTATCATGGATCTACAGTCCCTCTCCTACCCTGAGGCTTTGCGATTTTTGGCAGCCAAGTACAATATCCAAATTCAAGAAAAGGAGTTGAGCACGGAGCAGCTGCAAGAAAAGCAATTGGCAGACTCCCTTTACATCGTCAATGAATTTGCAGCCAAATATTATAAAGATCAGCTTTTAAATACAGAAAAGGGACGAGCCATCGGCCTTGGCTACTTTCGTGAACGAGGATTTAACCAAGCCACCATCGATAAGTTTATGCTAGGGTATGCCCCTGACGATCGAGATGGCCTCTCAAGAAAAGCCTTGGAAAAATCATTCAATAAGGAACACCTCCAACTTCTTGGCCTTACCACAAAAAATGCAGAAATTGATTTTTTTCGGAGTCGGGTTATGTTTACCCTTCACAATGTCAACGGAAAAATCAATGGTTTCGCGGGAAGACTCCTGACCAATGACAAAACCCAACCCAAGTATATCAACTCCATCGATTCGGAGATATACAACAAAAGGAAGAATCTCTATGCCCTACACCTAGCTAAAACATCCATTCGAAAACATGACGAATGCCTACTGGTAGAAGGTTATACAGATGTGATCAGTCTACATCAGGCGGGTATCGAAAACGTGGTGGCTTCATCGGGAACTAGCCTTACAGAAGAGCAGGTAAAACTAATCCGAAAATTTACTGAAAACATCAAAATCATCTATGATGGCGATCCCGCGGGAATCAAGGCAGCACTTCGAGGATTGGATATCGTCCTGGCTGAGGGATTGAACGTAAAGCTCGTCCTTCTGCCCGATGGAGATGACCCAGATTCCTACCTCAAAAAAGTAGGGGCAGATGCTTTCAAAAATTTTATTGAAAAGGAAGCACAGGATTTTGTGTTTTTCAAGACTAAAATGCTGGTCAGCGAAACAAAAAATGACCCCATCCAAAAATCCATTGCCATCAAAGATATCGTGTCTTCGATCGCTAAAATACCAGATCTCCTAAAACAGAGTCTATACATTTCCGAATGCTCCAAACTCCTCCAAATCAGCGAAAACGTCTTGGCATCTGAATTGTCATCTGCCCTTGACAAACTCCAAAAAGAAAAATTTCTCGAAAACCAAAGAAAAAAACACCAAGAGCAAAAAGATGCCACAGCCCCACATTACGAAGTAGGTCAAACTGAGGATGGCCTTCCTTCTCTGCAACTCCGAAAAGTGTCCATCGGGGACGAAGCCCAAGAATATGCCTTGATTCACGTGCTGATAAACTATGGCAATCACCTCTATGATAAAGAGCTAGAGGCTACGGTGGCTGATTTTATTTGGATCAATATCGAAGAATTCATCGATATGTTTGATAATCCTACTTACCAAGCGATGTTCAAAATATTAGGTGATTTACTAACGAACGAGCAAAGTTTTGATCCAAAATTTTTCATACACCACGAAAATCAAATTTTTCAGGAAATTGCGGTAAGGTGTCTCCACGACCCGTATATCTATGCCAACTGGGAATCAAAAGGTATCCTCCTTCAAACACAAAAACTTCCAGAAGAAAATTACCTCCGCGAATGTACAGATGCCCTCAACAGATTCCGTTATAAAAAAGTCTGTCGGGTGGTCCACGATTTCTCTCAAACCATCAAAAGTGCAGAATTTCTCTCAAAAACAATTGAAGAACAGGAAGTACAGCTCAAGGTATATCAGCGCATGCTCGAAGAAAGAAACAGCCTTAATCAGATCTTGAACCGCGTTGTAGTCTAGAATGATCTACTTTAAGAATTTTCAAATTCAAAAAGTACGTAGTGGGCTGTTGTTAAAAAATTATTTAACAGGGGAATTTTGGCTAATAAACTTGGCAGAACCAATGGAGAAATATTAAACTTGAAGGTATAAATCGGGTTAGTCAACCAATAGGTTTCCTTAATCACCTTTGCGTCATTCGAAGACAAATAGCGTTTAAGTTCTTGAATAGAGATACCAGTTTCCTTAATTTCTTTGAGTTCCTTGATAGTTGCTGGATTTTCTTTCGCCCATTTAAGAATTCCCAAATACCATGACATCGGCAGAAGATGAAACCAAGGTAGTTTTTGTAGGATTGGATTTGAAAGAATCTGCTGGTGTCCTCCAAATGGCATTTGCCAAGGAGGATATGCAAAAAAAACCAGTCCACCTGGTGCGACTAACTTCTTCAGATGACCAATAAATACCTCCTGATTAGGAATATGTTCTATAACGTCTTTGAGGATCACTATATCGAACTGAAAGCTAGAAGAAGGCTCCAAGTCATAGATATTTTTGTTTATTATATCAGCCTTACCTTCGTCTATCCACTTTTTCAAAAAGTTTTTCGCCAGCTCTACCCTACTCGCCGAAAGCTCGATACCAACGACTCTTTCGCATCCTTTCTCCAAAAAAGCAGCCAAAACACCAGCTTCTGCACAGCCGATTTCTAAAACACGGGTGGTTGGAGGAATAGGCCTCATTGTCTTGATGTAAGGAATGATATATTCTTTGGTAACCCGTTTCTGGATTTCAAAATATTTGACCTTACTTTTGTGAAAATCGTACATAACTGAAATTGAAGGATGTCTATTTTCCTACGAAATTTGGTTTTCGCTTTTCTATAAATGCTTGAGCTCCTTCTTTACTATCTTGAGTACCTATAGCAAAACCAAACTCCAGATATTCTTTTTCAAATGCAGCATCGTTTGCGAAATAGGCATTCACACATTCAATGATTTTTTGAACTGCGAGCGGCCCCTTGGTTTCTACCTTTGCGAGGATTTCCATTGCCTTTTCAATCTCTTGACCAGCTTCTACGACATGAGATACGAGTCCAAGTCGCATCGCCTCATCGGCACCAATCATATCCGCGGTGAGCAGTAGCTCCATGGCTTTATTCTTTCCGATGTATTGCACCAATCGCTGAGTCCCTCCATAACCTGGAATCAGCCCTAGATTGACCTCTGGTTGACCAAATTTTGCATGAGCACCAGCAATGCGCATGTGACAAGCCATGGCTAATTCGCAACCACCTCCTAGGGCAAATCCGTTAACCGCTGCGATCACAGGGCAATGAAATCCTTCGATTTTTGCATAAGTGTCATGACCAAATTTGGCTAGAGCTGCGCCCTCTTCAGAAGAAAGTGGACCGAATGCCTTGATATCCGCACCCGCTACAAAAGCCTTTTCTCCAGATCCAGTAATGATTACTCCGCGGATAGATATATCGCCATAGTGCTCTGTAAAAAAATGGTTGAGCTCTGACATCACGCCTGCATTGATTGCATTCAGTGCCTGTGGTCTATTGACGGTGATCAATCGGACCGAACCTCGAACTTCTACCAAAATATTTTCGTATATCATACTCATAAGCTTCTACAAATTATAAAACAAAAATTCTCCATGAGAAAATATGGACAAATGTACTCCATACCTCACGATAAACCAATAAAATCCACTCAAAAACGGTTTTCAAATCAAAAGTAAAAAATATCGGCAAAAGCCAGGTGTTCCATCCACGGTCATCGCCTACAAGGGTATCTCTACATCTTTTGATTTTCGTTCCGCACCCAAAACCACCACTAAGACGACCGCTACACCAATGAGAAAAGAAAAAACAGTCAATCCCACATATGCATGATCACCCGCATAAGCTGCGGGCAAGACGTTGATTTCCTGGAGGACTTTATAGCCGTCCTTACCAAATCTGGTAAGTTCCTCAGGATTTTGAATGATTTGCTTTTCGAGGGTAGACTTATCTAAAACTGATGTAATGTTTCTCCAAGGCCAAATTTTTGCCAAAGAACCTATCATTAGACCAGTCAAAATAGCAAAAGTAGGATCGTGAAATTTCTTAAATAAAAATCCGAGCACCCTAGCAAATACCATCAATCCCACCAAACATCCACCACCAAAGGTCAATACAATGATGAAATCCTCCATCTGTTGATCTTGAAGAAATCGCTTGACCGAAGGAATAATCAATTCGTACATACCCATCAGTAGCAGGATAAAACTACCAGAAATACCTGGCAACATCAAAGCACTGATGGCGATCATCCCTGAAAAAAAGACGAACAAGGGATTGAGACTACCCTCGCTTGGCGTCAGCAGCACCAAATAATAGGTAGCCACTGTAAAAAAAAGCAAGAGTCCGATCAACGTGGGGTTCCATTTCTTGATCATTCGACCTACCACCCAGCAAGAAATTAATATCAATCCAAAAAAGAAGCCCCAAAGTGGCTCTTTATAGTGCTCCAACAAATAGCCGATGACAAAAATACCACTGACGAATCCGATGGCCATCCCAATCAAAAGCTTCAGGATGAAATTACCATCAATAGCACTCCAAAATCCCTTGACGCCTTCCTCCTGAAATGCCTTCAAACCAGTAGGCCCAAAGGCTCGAATCGAACTCAGCAGCCGCTCATAAATACCCGTGATAAAAGCTATGGTGCCCCCAGATACCCCTGGGATTACTTCTGCTACGCCCATAGCCATCCCTTTCAAAATAATACTTATGTGTTGATTCATCGTTGGTTTGATATTTAATTTTCGTGCTCTCGCGTCTTGATCCGGTCATCCTTTTTGATCTCCTCGGGAATAATTTCTTGATCTGTAAGGGTACGTAGGTCCGGTTGGCCGGCATCGACCCAGGCAGTATACCACACATCACCTATGGCTGATATGCTCGCCGCCATTCGCTCCTCCACCATGCCTCTCAATGCTTCATGATAAGCAGCGGTATATTCTGTACACTGGATACGGACATTTTGATTCAATCGATCTTCATAGCACCACTGCTTATCAGCGGGAAAAGTCTGACTGAGTCTCTTCTCGATGGCCAATACACTATCCAGATGACTATGACTTTTGAGGATGATATCCCAAAAATAGGCATTCGGATCTGAAATGTACTTGGCTTTTCCTACGTAAAAATCATACTGCTTATCTGCGAAAAGTTCGGGGATTCGGGACTCCCAAAATGCGTGAATGCCTACCTGATTGGTAAGCTGTCCATTATAATTTTCTGTGGTGTGAAGGGGCACGTGTGCATCACCGACATAATGCCCAAGGTCCGCAGCATGCCGAAGAATCTCTTTTTCGCTTTTTTTTGCAAAGGCCCGAGTAAGCCGAGCCAGACCTAACTCTAAATAATAAGGTAGAATGCCATACTCAGAAAACTTATCTACGACTTTAAGCTTAATCATCCGTTTTGGAAAAGTCACATCCTCGAAATAAGCATTCAGACTATCCAATGGCACAACCCACTCATCCTCGTAATACTGAGGATATACTACTTTTTTGAAAAATCGGGCAAACTTCCAATAACTTACTCCTAAGAAAGTATCGCTTCTAAGATTTAATTTTAGTTCCTTTTCAGTAAGAACCATCCCAAGATCTAGGGTGTCCCCCCGATCAGTGATGGCTTGATACTTTCCAAATTTAATCAGTGCATCCTCAAATTTTCTGGGGATATTGGGAAATGGATACTTATCCCAGTGGTCCGCATCGATGTAATGTCTAATAGCTTCAAACTTGGAAGCGTACCTTCGCTTGTCTGGATCTACTGCATGTTCTTCGATGTAGGGTAATTGTCTTTTGAACAGAGGCATCATGTCTGGGGGAAGCGTGAAAACGGCCAAACGATTGATCCGTCGATGTCCAAAAAAACCCCAATCAGGCTCGGTCTCAGGATCGACGCCCAATGGACCATTCCCAGCATACAATCCGCTGGAGGCCCAAATCAACATCATCAAAAACCAAGCTACTCTCATTTCACGCATTTCCGACAAAGGTACAAATTCCCATTTTCTTTTCGAACAATCCCTCCCCGTTTAAGTATCAGACTCCAGATTACTCTTATTAACCAATACCGATCAAGGCGTATGGTATTCTGGATTCTAGCCATTTACCCAATAAAACGATATGCTTACGATTGGAAGTACTTGGCTTGGAAAAGAATCTGCTGAATAATACGGTGCTGCGTCAGATAGAGCTCTCCATCACTTGTCACCACGAAATACCTAAAGTCATTATCTACCTCACGTAAGTCTTCTACATCATAGCTCTTATCCATGATATCGAGGACGGATATAAGTTTGATACCTTTTTGTGAACCGTCCTTTCGATGTACCACCAACTCCAAAAAATGTGGTTGAGTAAGGATGAATTCCTTTTCAGGATTTTCGTTTTCGCTGGCTTCTGCTACTACTTTTGAGAAAGCCTCGAAGAAGGACTCCACGGTCCGTGGATTGATATTTTCGATTTTCTTTGGTTTGCCTACGAGCTGCTCCTGTTCCATCCAGATCTTTCCCTCAGATTTAATAATGGAGTAGCCCTGCTCTGGACTCCGTGGAAATTGAAGATCAACTCGAGCAATTTTCTTGGGATCCTCTCTGAAAATTATCTTTGAGCGCATCTGCTCGATGCTATACATCAGAGGTACCCGAAGTGAACCCTCAGATGCGAGCCCCCCCATGACGTAGGGCTGATTTGAGCCCGTCATTAGATAGTGCGTACCGCGTCCGTCGGCGGTTTCTGAGCCGACAGTGTATGATCTGATTTTATTATCATCCTTGTCAAAGACTTCTACCAATATACCATTTTTTTCCATGTCTTTGACAATGTTTTCAGTGGCAGCTTTAGGTGGTATATACTGAAGTTTGAGTCGACTGAGTACTTTGATGATATGAGGCATGGTGTATTCGCTTGCTTCATAGCGATCATTGATCATAAAATAGCCATCGGACTTTTTTCTAAATACAAGCCTTGGATAGTTTTTTCTCTGCAAGACAATGGTCTGAATATCGTCTTGATTCTCCACTGCAAAATTCCGATCACCAAGATCTACGCCCGCATCTTTACCCTTGTCATTATTAAATAAAAATACAAAAGCCAAAACTAAAGCTAGTAAAATGGCAAGTAAAATTAGATTGTTTCTTTTCATGTTATGATTTTTTCATTCAATTTATGACTACCTTCTTAAGAATCTATACGTTTAGTTTCTTTTTGCTTGAGCATACTTGCGTCTTCGCAAATAGTTGAACCCAAATCCAAAGATTGCCAAAAATACCAAAGGAACTATGATATTAAGTGTCTGCCAGTACTTCTTTTCGGATTTTGTACGGACCGCATCAAGCATTCTTAGCTTTACCTCACGAGATCTGGCACTGAGCACCCCACTTTCATCAAGCATATACTCCACAGCATTGATAATAAAATCCTTATTTCCTTTAAAATACTTGAATTCCCATTTGTTGAAGCCGATTTCTTCGGTCTCGCCTGTTCTGATATTGGGAAGGGATTTCATAAAATCACTATCACTGATGACGATTTGTTTGGTTGGTACACTTTTTTCTTTGAAGGGTGTACCCATGACATCGAGGGTCTTTTGGAACTCTGCACTAACTCGATTTTTAAATGCAGACTCAAACTCTCCCTCTAGCAATACCGCTACAGGCAGAGATTTTTTGTCAAATTTTGAAGGATCTGGAGCAGTCTTCAACATTTCGAAATTTAATCGCATCGGGTTAAACTGTAGCTTAGAGTATGGTGATGTGCTCAGAAGGACAGTCTTCCGCACTTTTGAGCCCGGAGCGGATAGCGTATCAATAGAACTTGGGAATGCCATATTGACCTTGTCGATATTTTTGACGATCGGATGTTCGGATTTGGAGCTTATCAGTGGATGGTAAGGCCATTTGAACATCATGGTCTGTGGCTTATCCCCGCTCATCCCTACGATCTGAGGAATGGAGGTACTCTCCAGGTCCATGATCAGATTGGGCTGTACCCGCACCCCATATTTGAAGAGCATATCCTCAAAACCAAGGTCATAGTCCCTAGGGACATAAAACTGATATTTCGCAATACTATCCAACGAAGCATCAAATTTTTCAATCATCCAAATGACCTTCCCACCATTCATGATGTATTGGTCGAGCTTGAATTGATTTTTGTCGTTCATTGGTTTTTTCGGGGCGATGATCATCAGAAGGTCCAACTTCGGATCAATACTTACCACACTATCCAAATAAAATCGGCCTATATTGTAAAACTTTCGAAGTTCCCGCTCCATTTTTTGAGTAAGCTCCTTAGACATCTCCCCGTGATCAGCTGACAGACCGATGTTTTGTCGTTCTGATTTGAGCAATTTTTGAATGGCATTCGCAAATTTGTATTCGATAAGGGCTACAGAATTATTAAGTACAAGATTCTCATCCATACCAGGTAATTGCTCCTCCAAAAGTGGCACAACTACATTTCGCTGCCCAAGACTTACAATAGCGACCGGGTAAATCGCCTTCTGAACGAACTCTACCCCATTGAAATACTTCAAGGCCGTAGGAGCCACATTCATACTAGCTAGTTGGTCCCGCTTATTGGTGATTTCTTCTGTAGTCCCTACCGTGGGATCCTCAAACACATACTGAATATTGGAATTTCGCCCTTTGATATCCCGCAGAATCTCCTCAGTGGAGGCTTGCAGCCGCTTGAATCCCGCAGGAAAATCACCCTCGAGTAACACTCTGATAAAAATGATTTCTTCGATCCCATCGACCAATTTTTTTGTCGGTTCTGATAGTGTGAATCGCTTATCCTCCGTTAAATCCAAAAATCCATGAACATATCCCGATACGAGATTTACAAAAACGACGATTCCTACAATGATGGCTAGCCTAAGGAGGGCATTTCTTTTATAGTTCTTTCTATCCGCTTCCATGATTACCATTTTCTTTTATCCAATACAGTGTGGGTAGCTGCCAAAAATATCGTGATGACACCTAAAAAATAGATCACATCCCTAGAATCTAGGGCCCCTTTGCTGATGGAGACATAGTGATATTGCATACCGAGTTTATCGATCAAATCATCAAATCCACCATAGAATACTGGTGCGACAGATATGTAGGCAAAACCCCAATGAACCAGAAAACTAAGGAATGCTGCCAAAATAAAGGCCACGATCTGATTTTCCGTCAGTGCACTGGCTAATAACCCAATGGCTACAAAAGCTCCCGCAAGAAAACATAGCCCAATGTATGATCCTATAATTTCACCTGAGTCCAGATTACCTACGGGTGCCCCGAGTTGATAAACCGAGTAGTAATAAATCAAGGTAGGCAGCAATGCGAACAACACCAGCAGAAAATTGGCAAAAAACTTACCCATAATGATGTCTGAATCCGTTAGCGGCTTGGTATGCAAAAACTCAATGGTACCCCGCTGTTTCTCTTCTGAAAAACTACGCATGGTCAAAGCCGGTATCAAAAATAAAAATACCAAAGGACCGATGGAAAACAATTGCTCTAGGGTAGCAAAATTGTACTCCAAAATACTAGTATCGCTGAATACCCATATGAATAGCCCTGTAGATACCAAAAAAACAGCGATCACGATATAGGCGATCAGCGAACTAAAATATGAATTGATTTCTTTCAAAAATATACTGTACATCCGACTCCCATTTATTTGGTTAATTTTTGGAATATATCCTCCACACTCAGTGCCGAGGTCTTCATTTCGTCAATCACCCAATTGTTTTGAGCACAAAGCTGGAAAACCTCCGTTTTTATCTCCACATTCTTATCGTAATTGATAAGTAAGTACCTTCCAGACTTTTCGACTTTTTTCACCCCACGGATCTTTTTGAATGCCGCCATATCAGGGGATCCCTGCACAAAACTGATAGCAAGCTGGAATTCCCCAGCGACTTTTGACTGGAGGACTTGTATGGTATCATCCGCTACGATTTGTCCATTGTTAATAATCAGGACACGATCACAAAGCTCCTCTACTTCTTTCATGATGTGAGTGGAGAAGATAAGTGTCTTATTTTTACCCAATTCCTGAATCACTTTACGGATATCCACGAGTTGGTTCATATCTAATCCCGAAGTAGGTTCGTCAAGAATCAATACTTTGGGGTCATGGATCAGGGCTTGAGCCAATCCTACCCGCTGCCGATATCCCTTGGATAGTGCACCGATGGTCTTATGTTGCTCTTTTCCTAGACCGATCAATTCAATGAGATCATTAATTCTGCTGGCTGATTTGGGTAGTTTGTGGATCTGTTCTACGAATTGAAGATACTCTCGTACATACATGTCCAGATAGAGCGGATTGTGCTCTGGTAGGTATCCGATGAGTTTTCGGGCTTCGAGCGAATTTTCGTTGACAGAAAGTCCACAGACTTTTATTTCACCCGAAGTTGGGGTTAGAAACCCAGTAATCATTTTCATGGTTGTGGACTTCCCCGCACCATTTGGACCCAGAAAACCCAAGATCTCTCCCGACCTGGCCTCAAAACTGATCTGGTCGACCGCTTTTTGCGTTTGGTATATCTTGGTTAGATTTTTTACTTCAACAGACATGGTCTATCATTTTAGTTTGGTGTACTAGCTTTTTTGATCTGATTTTTCGAATGTCCGAATATAGGACAGTAATTCCTCAATGGTCAGCGCATTTGTTACATCATAGGGGCCGATGCTTGTCCGACGCAATGCTGTTAGGTAAGCCCCGCTGCCTACAGCTTGACCCAGATCATGTGCCAAAGACCGAATATACGTACCCTTGCTGCAATAAACGAAAAACTCGAGCTTAGGTGCATTCCAAGATTTTATTTCGAGATTATGGATGCTTATTTGCCTAGCTTTCATGGTTACTTCTTTTCCCTTTCGAGCGAGGGAGTACGCCGTTTGTCCATTGATCTTGATGGCACTATATTGTGGGGGAATCTGATCGATAGCTCCTTCAAATGTTTTTGCGGCTTCGGTAATCATATCCAAGGATAAGTGATGGATGGGGAATAGCTCCGTCTCTGCTGATTCTGCATCATAGCTCTCAGTGACAGCTCCAAATTTCGCCTCTCCGAGATAGCCCTTGTCCATACCAGCCAGCTGATCGATGAGCTTGGTGTACTTACCCACACATACCAGTAATAATCCTGTGGCCAGAGGATCCAATGTTCCAGCATGTCCTACTTTCAGCTTTTTCAACCCGAACTGATATCTGAGGGCAAATCGTATTTTATTGACTACATCAAAACTTGTCCATCCAATGGGCTTGTCAATGAGCAACAAAGCTCCAAGCTGTACATCCAAATCAGGTATGAGGTGACCACTGTCAATAATCGTTGTGATCGTACCAAGGGCTTCATTATCTGATAGAGCCGTCTTTGTTTTTTGGTCTAGATTCATGATAACATTGTACACAATTAAGAAAGTAAAGTGTATCCGATGCCTAAAACACCTACTACCAAACAATACAAGGCAAAATACCTTAGTGATTTCCCTTTGATCAATTTGATCATCCAAGTACACGCTGCAAGGCCCACCAAAAAGGCACTCAGAAAACCAAGGCCAAGCCCCAAAGGCTCCGCAACAGAACCTGAGAAATCACCGAATAAAAGGTCTTTTGCCATTTTTCCAAATATCAAGGGTACGACCATAAGAAATGAAAAACTGGCTGCTTCCTCTCGCTTCACTCCTAATAGCAAAGCCGTAGAGATTGTGGCACCTGATCTTGATATTCCGGGCAAGATAGCGATGGCTTGGGCTATACCGATCCAAAAACTATCTGAAAAGCTAAGCCCTTGATTTTTGGATACTGCCCGATCTGACCAATAAAGAAGTCCCGAGGTGAGAATCAACATGCTGCATACCAGCAAGATCTTTCCTCCAAAAAAGTCATCTATCCATTCCTCCAGCATAAGCCCAACGACTGTGGCAGGTATCATGGAGATTATGATTTTCACCGCAAAACGGCGCTCTTCTGAACCTTGTGGCTGAAAAAGGCCTTGTACGATCCGCATGATCTCCTTTCTGAAGACCACCACCGTAGCCAAAGCAGTCGCAAAATGCAGAACCACCGTCGTCAACAAGCTCTCTTCTCCTACACTCTGATCTCCCAGCAAAGCTTTCCCCAACTCAAGGTGGCCACTACTGCTTACTGGCAAGAACTCCGTCAAACCTTGGACAATGCCCAAGATGATATACGAAATGATATCCATCAATTACTACTTATGCGTAAAGACACCGTAAATTTGGACACCCAATCCCGCTAATATAACGATGGGAGCCAACGTGATGCGTCGTGCACTATAGATGATGTCTTCGTCCCATACATCAGGCGATGGCATAGATCCACCTGACATTAGAAGAAGCCCTAAAACAATCAGACCAAAGCCTATTCCGAAAAACATATAGTTGCGCTTCCCAAACACGAACATGCTATTATTTGCCTGATTTACAGTAGGCTGATTGGTCACTTTGGGCTGAGTAGCTTGCGGCGCAGCATCCTTAGCGGCATCCTGATTCTTATTCTTATTCATACAGAAATTTATTGGTTTGAAGGATAGTCCTTGTCCTACCCATTTCAATAATGTGCAAAAATAACATATTTTACCATATCAATGACATATCTCTGGTATCTACGAATGTGTACGACATTTTTTAGCCCATCATCTGTGTCAGGTCTTGCATAAAAAAGGTTCCAGACTACCATACCCATTTTCAAATGACCTTCTGATGTAGGAGTGGTAAAGCTAATGAAGTGATTAGGAACAAAAATATCATAAAAAAGGGCGTTGACCTTCCTAAGAAGTCCAACGCCCATATTTAAATTTTTTGGATAAAATTGGCTTACTTCATCACAACAAACTTCTTGGAGACAGAACCTATCTTAAGTAGATAGGCACCTGCTTCCATATCCGTCAGCCTTATCTTAGCTTCACCATCAGAGAGGAATCCCTCCTTTACCTTCCTGCCATTCAATTGGAAAATTTCGTATCGCTCTTCTCTGAGCTCGGATGTCACAGCGATGTTTAGTTCCTCAGAGCTAGGATTTGGGTACATGCTGAATGAAATTTGTCCAACATCTACCGTACTCGTAGATCCAATGGGAATAAATCTGTAAACTTGCCCATTTTCGGGGTATGAACTTATGGTAGCATCCTCATTATCACTTATGAAGATGGAGACTTGGGAATCATCTAATAGATTGAATAATAACGGTTCAACTTCTAAATCCAACTGAACGTACCCTGATGAGTAAAGATCCGCCTCAAAAAAAATATCCGGATTGCTTATTTGCGAAGGACCATACCTAAATTCGAAAGAATTATCAGCTTCGTAAAACCATAATTGTTGATTGACGAACATGTTGTTCGTGTTTTCGAATGTTATCTCAGGGTAAGAACCGACATTGTTCCACTCCAGTTTGAAGATTCGGCTACCTTCTGTTCCCTCCAGGGAAGCATTGATACTAGAGATACTTTGTCCATCTAGACTTCCCCTATCGATCGCATCAAAATAGATGGGCGCAATGGCATGAATGATGGAAGGACTTGCATTGTAGAGACCAACTACAGCACCAACATCGATGGAAAAATCCATCACATCTATTGGATCATCAGCTAATTTGAAGGAAATGGGCATTTCTAAGGCTATCTCTGGGTCGTCCCAAACTTCATTGTCCGTCAAGGAAATCGCATTTTGAAGATCAGCATACGGTTGCTGAAAGGATTCGAGAAGAAAAATGACGGTCCGTCCTCCATGTGGGGAGTTTGTTCGCTGAGGTTGATTCCAAGCAGACTTTTTCTGCTTTGGCAAAATTCCTTGAGCTGATAGCTGAAAGCCCAATGTAGACGTAGCAAACAAAAGTAAGAATGTAAATAAACGCATGTGAAAAATTTTGATAGTGAATATTTTAATGTAATACAAAAGTACACTATTCGTTACGAAAAACTATGATCAAAAGCTCCCAACAATAGATTTTTTTGTATTGTAAATAAAACAAAGGCAATCCAGAATAAAAATAAAATTCTGCCAAACAGCAACTTATGTTTTCGAAATACTGAAAAAAAACTTTTCAAATTCGAAAATAAACAATAATTTTGCTGAAAATTTCAACAGAAACATATGTCAAGTAACAGAACATTTACCATGATTAAGCCTGATGCAGTAAAGGCAGGCCACATCGGAGCCATCCTAGCGCAGATCAATGCAGCAGGTTTCAAAATCGTAGCGATGAAATACACCAAACTATCGGCCGAAAAGGCGGGTGAGTTTTATGCAGTACACAGTGCCCGACCCTTCTACGGAGAGCTGGTAGAATTTATGTCTTCAGGACCAATCGTAGCGGCGATCCTCGAGAAAGACAATGCGGTAGAAGACTTCAGAAAACTGATAGGCTCTACCAATCCAGCTGACGCAGCTCCTGGGACCATCCGAGCTAATTTTGCAAAGAGCATAGGCGAAAACGCCATTCACGGATCAGACAGTGATGAAAATGCTGCGATCGAATCTCACTTCCACTTTGCTGGCACAGAGGTTTTTGCATAGAAGCAGCTGAACTGGTCACACACTTTTTGTTTGGATTCCCTCAGCTTTTTTGGAGTATTAAAAAGGTGGTGTGACCAAAAAAGATACAATGTTAACAATAGGAGAGGGCTCGCGACCTATGGTTTCGAGCCATTCTTCTTTTTAGTAGCATGCATTACAGCGAAGTCTTGAATTGGCATTTATTTGACTATCACCTGCATATCCTCTGTATCCCTCTGAGCATATTTAGCCAGAATTTTGATCACAGTGAGAACATCACGCTCACAGTAGGCAGCTATCCTATCGAGCCCATCTTCTGACCAGTAGACATTCCCTACCATACTACCATCGATATCATCCTTTGGCGAGGGAATACCGAGCACCGCTGCCAATAGCTGCAATGAAGTAAAATTTTTATAATCTCCAAATCGCCACATATCCATGGTATCCAAAAGATATTCCAATTGCCACGGTTTTTTGCCTGAAATGTCCAACAACGCCGGGAGCTCAAGCCCATGGATGACCATCCTCCGACAGAGAAAGGGGATATCGAATTCCTTAATATTATGCCCTGCGAGGAAATTTTGCTCAGGCTTATTAAAGTATTTCTGGAGTAACAGAGAAAATTCATTAAGCAATGCTGCTTCATCGTGGCCAGCAAAAGACTTGATGTGTGCCTCATTTTTTTCATTGACATAACCCACTGAAATACAGACTATCTTCGCAAATTCAGCAAAAATTCCAGCTTTCTGTGTGTAATACTCCCCTATTCTTCCGTCCTCAAGGGAGGCATGATCTTTGTCAAACTGAGCACACTTTTTCCTCCACAGTTGCCGAAAATCTTCGGAAAGCTCTGAGTAAGATGATACAGCTGACACCGTTTCAATATCCAAAAAGAGGATGTTCTTAAAGTTGGTTTTCCAAGGTGTTGACATATTTGATGGTTTTCCCTAGGTCGTGAATAGTTGTAAACTTTGATTTCTGCATCAAATATACATCCTTCTAAAATAATTTTGTAATTTTGTTTCGTTATCAAATAAAAATGTAAGAATGAATAATAATAGATCAAAACAAAACATGACTGCATGGGCCATTGTGGCCATCATTGGTTTACTTGGCTTGAATGCGTACCAATGGTTTGCTGCAAGTGAGCTCAAAAACACCAATACCAAACAGACAGCTGAACTAGAAGAAGTCAATAAACTTACTGCGGAGCTAGAAGAAAACTATAAAAGTGCCTTAGACAATCTTGAAGAACTTCGAACGGGTAATAAAGAACTAAGCGACCTCATCGATAGTCAGAAAAGGGAACTCAGTGAACAAAGAGAAAAGATCAACAATCTACTATTCTCAAAGCGTGAACTCGGCAGAGCAAAAGAAGAAATCGCAAAACTTACAAGTACTGCTGCCAAGTATGTAGCCGAAATCACAAAATTGAAAGAAGAAAATGCGATACTGTCTCAAGATAATGAATCCCTCAAAACCAACAACGATGCCCTTAGTACAAAACTTCAGGATGAGCTAAAGGCCAAAGAAGAGATCGCAGCAGCGAAAGCCCAACTGGCATCTGAAAAGGAAAAACTGGCTAAATCCAATGAAGTACTCGATACCAAAGTAGATATGGCCAGCGCCATAAAGGTTAATTTTATGAAAGTAACAGGCTACGAAGTTAATGAGAAAGGAAAAATTAAAGAAAAATCCAAAGCCAAGGATATAAACCTCCTGAAAATCTGCTTTAAGACGGAGACAAACATGGTCACTACTGCTGGTCAGAAAACCTTCTATGCTCGAATTATCAATCCACTCGGAGAAACAGTAGCCATAGAAAATCAAGGATCAGGCATCCTCACCAATAAGCTCAACAATACCCAAGTGCGATATACCATAGCTGGTGAAATCGAGTATAACAACGAAGATACAGAAGGCTGCTTCGACTGGAGGCTTCAAGAAAAGCTCTCAAAAGGTCTCTACGACATCGAACTGTACAACAACGGTTTTATGGTAGGAAAAGGAAACTTCCAACTAAAATAGAATACAGAAAAAAGCCTCTCCGGATTTGGAGGGGCTTTTTTTTATGGCGCTTTCAACATCCTTTGTCGAATTATCGACATGTGATTCGCTACATACCATTCGTTGATGGTGAATGTGCCCCACCTTGAAAACAAGATGAGACCCAATATCCCTTTGCCATTGCTAAAAAATTTGGGAATCAGGATTGAACAGACTATGGGGCATAATCCCTACTTTACAAATCGAGCATGCCAACTCGATGATAGGGGCACAAGCCATCGCTTGAGAAAAGCCTCTTTGTTTGAAACCAAATGATCAAAAAATAGGGTTTCATCCGTAATCTGGCCTTCAATGTAGGCGGCTTTCATTTTAATATGTGGTATAGTCCGAACCTCCTCATCGTGAAGGTAGGTATAATGTAATCGATCAAAAAAATCTATCTGAAAATGTTTGCCAAGGTACTCTACAAACTTCACGGACTTATCAATGCTACAACCACTGGCTGAGCTGGCCGCTGTCTCATCCACAAAAATGGCCAAAAAACGCTGGTGAAATATATTTCCATAGCAACTCAAAGCTTGATTGTGGCTGGTCCATTCCTGCAAAAAATCATGCAAGAGCGGACGCATCTCATCCAGTTCGTCATAGCTGATGGTACGGTCAGCCTGATAAATCCAGACCTTTGAACTAGGGTCCAGGGCGATCAATTCTCTAATCATAGGTTATTTATTGGGTTTTAGGCCTTGAACGATCATCTCTGATATGTCATAGACCATGACCCTATCCTGCTGCTCTTTGGCCTTCATTCCGTCTGAAAGCATGGTGATGCAGAAAGGACAATTGGCAGCTACTACAGTCGCACCAGAATCTATGATTTCTTCCGCTCGCTCCACATTTATTCGCTTATCTCCAGGTTCGTCTTCTTTGAACATCTGGGCACCGCCGGCACCGCAGCAGAGTCCATTGGTCTTGCTCCGTTTGAGCTCGGCAAGTTCTACGTCCAAGGCCTGGATGGCAGATCTGGGTGCTTCGTACACTCCATTGACACGGCCAAGGTAGCAAGAGTCGTGGTAAGTGATCTTCTTGCCAGCAAATGCACCACCCTCCACAGCGATTCTACCTTCGTCAAGTAGCTGATTGATCAGGGTGGTATGGTGAATCACCTCATAATGACCACCAAGGGCAGGATAATCATTTTTGAGTGTATTAAAGCAGTGTGGACAAGCTGCCACGATTTTTTTGACCTCATACATATCTAGGGTCGCTATATTCTGATTCGCCACCATCTGAAAGAGAAACTCATTGCCGGCTCTTCTAGCGGGGTCTCCTGTACACTGCTCCTCATTGCCGAGGATAGCGAAGGATATTTTGGCTGCATTGAGGATGGTACAGACAGCTGCCATAACTTTTTGGGCACGGGCATCGAAGCTACCCGCACACCCCACCCATAGAAGGATTTCGGGTTTTTCGCCTTGTGCGGCCATTTCTGACATGATATTTATTTTCATTGAGCTACTTTTTTTTGGAAGGTTTGGAATAAAATTAAGCGTCAGCAAGGTCTTTTGCCCATTGCTGTCTTTCATTGGGGATTTGCCACACCGCACCACTATTCTCGAGGCTATTGAACATCGGCGTCCAGTCTGCTGGGCCTGATGATTCTGTCAATATTTCATATCGACGAAGCTGAAGGATGATATCTAGCGGATTGATCATCACAGGGCAGGCTTCCACACAGGCATTGCAGGTAGTACACGCATGAATCTCTTCCTTGCTGATGTAGTCAAATAGGGATTTACCGTCGTCGCAGGCACTTATTTCAGTGATTTTATTCGCATCCATATAATTGCCAAGTTCAGTAGCACGATCGCGGACATCCATCATGATTTTTCGTGGGGATAGTTTTTTGCCCGTCAGGTTGGCTGGGCATTCTGCTGTACAACGTCCACATTCAGTGCATGCATGAGCGTCAAGGATATTTTTCCAGGAGAGGCCTGTCACATCTTTAGCGCCAAATTCTGGAATTTCATCACCCATCCCACCTTCAGATTCAGGTACAAGCCCCATCATGGACTTCACCTCATTCATGATGGCAGGCATATTTTCCATTTCCCCTCGAGATTTGAGCTTTGCGAAATAAACATTTGGGAATGCAAGTAAGATGTGTAAATGTTTACTAAAAGGTAGATAAAGGATAAACCCAAAAACCATCAAGATATGAAGCCACCACCCTACTCGCTCGATCACCACCAAGCTTGCTTGGTCGAATCCGCCAAAGAGTGCAGGTCCTGAAAATGAACTAATCGCCAATGTTCCGGTAGCTGGATAGTGCGTAGGATCCAACTGCTGAAGTAGGACATCTGCACCATTCATCATGGTGATACCCGTGATAAGTACCAACTCGCCAAGCAGGATAAAATTGGCATCTAATGTAGGCCAGCCCGTCATTTCTGATTTTCTGAAGCGAGGTATTTTTAGTAGATTTCGTCTTGCGAGAAATACAAAAGTACCAACCAAGGCCAGTAAACTAAGTACCTCGATGCTACTGATGATGAAGGTATAGAATCCTCCTAAAATCGGAGCAAAAAACCGATGTACCCCAAAAACTCCATCCACGATGATCTCAATTAGTTCGATCTGTGTGACCAAAAATGCGGCATAGATGAAAAAGTGAAAAATAGCCGGTATCCAATTTTTAAACATCTTCTTCTGTCCGAAGGCAATCAGAAGCGTATTTTTTAATCGAATATCTCCATCACCCGCGATCTCCTCAGGCTTGCCGAGGTGAATATTTCTCCAGATCTTTTTGTATTGCCTGAATGCTAAAAAAGACACCACAGACAAAATCACTAAAAATACAATTTGTTGTATCATATTTTCTCCCTTTTCGTTTTTCGGCCTTGGAGGTGGAGAAAATTCATGGGAATCATGTGTCATCTACATTTCACTTGAGTCAAGGATGCAGGACCCCCACCGAATTCCAAATGGAAGGCTCAAGACCATCATTCTAATCCAAATTCCACCAATTTCAAGACAGCCACAAATATAAACTATTATTTGTTGAAATGCGAAATGCCTACATTTATTTGGACCGATTACAAAGAGTGTCAGTTCCTAGGTACATTTTTCGCTACCTACTGCTCGAATCGGAATGCAAGGTGTAAGAAGTACCATCAGGCAATATCTGCATTACATATTGAACAAGCATTCTTGCTGAGATTACCGTCAAAAAAGAAAAGGGAATTGCGAAAATGACATCGACCGTATAATGAGCCTTCTGAACCAAGAGCAATACTGCCACCGTACAAGTACCCAACAATAAAACTCGTTTGATCCATTTACTTTCATTGATCAGGAATAGTATAAATATACTCGATGTGTGGCCTGAAAAAAACAAATCTTTGGTCAACACTTGCTGTGCATATAAAGTCTGCTCTAAAAATGGATCACGAAGTGGAATGATCCCATGCGGCGGCTCCAATGGAATCAGAAAAATAGTCAGCATCCGAAATATCACTACAAACCCTACTGAAGTAAGAGTCACCAAAAAAAGTCTCGGCGACTTCATAGATCCAAATATACCCAATAGTATGCAAAAATACGTGAGGCTAAACAGCCAGCTACTGACATCCACTGCATCAAAACTAGCCAGAATATGGTCATGGAGTTGGTATCCCAGTCGTGTCTCTGCGAATACCAGAAACTTGGAGACCGTGATGAGCGCTAAAATGGCAAAAACAAAAAGGACGAGCAGAAGCATCACCCTCCACCGACTTGACAAAAACCTAGACCATTCTTGTTTGATCTGCTGAAAAATGTCTGCCATGATTGAAATAAACTGCAAAAGTAAGAATTAAATCTGTGTAAAATATCCTTAACGAAAAAAACAAAAGCTTGTGATCATATATCCAGTCATTGATCCTGTAATTTCTCTATAACAAAAAGGGGTAGCGCCTTTCAGAACTACCCCTGTATAATTAACTTAAACCTTCTTTAAGAAGCTTATTTTACTTCTTCAAATTCTACATCGGTTACATCCTCAGTTTGGGATTGGCCTGTATTTCCATTTGAGAAACCTGCATTACCCGCATTTGGATCTGGACCTGCGCCTTGATTCATCGCCCCAGCAATGGTTACCATTAGTCCAGTCAGTTCGCCGATGATTTTATCGATAGCATCCACATCTTGTGCTTTGTGAGCAGCCCGAAGTTCTGATAGTTTTGCTTCGATTGAAGCTTTATGTTCGCCAGTAAGTCGATCGCCTAACTCTTCTATCTGCTTTTCTGTTTGGAAGATGGTAGAATCAGCTGTATTCAACTTTTCTGCGAGGTCTCTGGCTTTTTTGTCAGAATCCGCATTTGCAGCAGCTTCAGCTTTCATTCTTTCTACCTCATCTTTACTAAGGCCAGTCGATGCTTCGATTCGGATATTTTGTTTTTTACCCGTAGTTTTTTCAAGTGCTGATACACTTAGGATACCATTGGCATCAATATCGAAGGTCACCTCTACTTGCGGCTCTCCCCTTCTAGCTGGAGGAATGCCATCTAGGATAAATCGCCCTATGGATCTATTATCTCTAGCCATTGGTCTTTCGCCCTGGAGGATGTGGATTTCTACACTTGGCTGGTTGTCTGCGGCAGTGGAATATACTTTGGATTTTTTTGTTGGGATGGTCGAATTGGCTTCGATGACTACATCGTACACTCCGCCCATAGTCTCAATACCGAGAGATAAAGGGGTGACATCCAGCAACAATACATCTTGGACATCTCCACTAAGCACCCCTCCTTGGATCGCTGCACCAACAGCAACAACCTCATCTGGATTTACACTCCTATTTGGCTTTTTGCCGAAAAAGTCTTCGACAGCTTGTTGGATACGGGGTATTCTGGTAGATCCACCTACTAAGATTACTTCATCAATATCATTTTTTGATAATCCCGCATCTTTTAGAGCATCTTCGCATGGTTTCAAGGTTCTTCGTACCAACTCATCTGCAAGCTGTTCGAATTTTGCACGAGAAAGTTTGAGTACCAAGTGTTTTGGCACCCCATCCACCGCAGTGATATACGGTAGGTTTACTTCAGTTTCTGAAGAAGAAGAAAGCTCTATTTTCGCCTTTTCTGCTGCGTCTTTCAATCGTTGCAGGGCCATCGGATCTTTCCGTAAATCTATATTTTCTTGGGCTTTGAAGCTATCTGCCAACCAATCGATAATGACCTGATCGAAATCATCCCCACCGAGGTGCGTATCCCCGTTTGTAGATTTTACTTCAAATACACCATCACCTAGCTCTAGGATCGAAATGTCAAAAGTTCCACCACCAAGATCGTATACAGCGATGGTGGCATCTTTATCTTTTTTGTCCAAGCCATATGCAAGGGCTGCAGCTGTAGGCTCATTGATGATACGCTGCACTTTCAAACCAGCGATTTCACCGGCTTCTTTGGTAGCTTGTCTTTGTGAGTCATTGAAGTAAGCTGGTACTGTGATGACGGCTTCTGTCACTTCCTGACCTAGATAGTCTTCTGCTGTTTTCTTCATTTTTTGGAGTACCATCGCAGAGATTTCTTGTGGCGTATATAGTCTGCCATCTATTTCTACACGTGGCGTGTCATTTTCTCCCTTTACTACTTTGTAAGACGATCTGCCTGTTTCGGCTACGACTTCCGAAAATCGGTTACCCATGAATCTTTTGATCGATGATACCGTCCTGGTCGGGTTGGTGATGGCTTGTCTTTTTGCAGGATCGCCTATTTTTCTTTCTCCATTGTCCAAAAATGCTACAACCGAAGGTGTCGTTCTTCTTCCTTCGTCATTTGAGATAACCACCGGCTCATTGCCTTCCATAACGGAGACACACGAGTTGGTTGTTCCTAAGTCGATTCCAATTATTTTTCCCATGATCTTTTATTTCGGATATTTAAATTAATTTGTCTACATCGATAGAATCAATCTGTATGCCAATGCAATTTTTTTCCCGTTTTCTGACAGGTTGGACTATATTTGGTCAGACAGGTGCCAATATGATCTGCCAATTTGACACTTTTTCTACAAATTACTTGATCAAATGAACTTAGGAAATGGGTTCCGGAAAATCTGCTACAGCACAACCCATTATCATCACCTGCATGAGGCTTGGACCAAAAAAAAGGTGATCAGAGCTTAGCGCTTGACCACCTTTACAGATTTTATTTCGATGTATGATGACTATTGAAATCTCAGGGCTCTTGTTATTCTTCCATTTCGAAGAGAATCCAAAGCCCGAGGTGTCAGCTGCTTATCAAGTAATTGACTCACCTGTCTACTTGTGAATATTCCTCTTCCTTCGCTAAGATTTGTATAAGTGGGCACCTCTCCTGAGGAAGTAATTCCCAGATTGGCCTGTGCCACAGTTGCCACTTGGGCAAATTCTTGACCTACAGCCGTAATTTTATAGTCTATACCATTCAAAAAACGAGCTGAGATATTATCCGTCGAAAGATTAGCAGCCAGAAAAGTATAGAACTGAGTGCCGTCTATTTCATTCGCCAGTTTGTCTGTACTTGTCAATGGTCTCCAAGTGAGGGTTTTATTAATGACTTGACCATTGGTGGTCACTTCTGAAATTTTGATATCGAAACTTACCCCATAAAGCGCAGCATTGGCGCCAGCACTCCAAGAAAGCCTAAAAACATTGCCCTCGATGAGGTCCAAAGAACCACTCGCATTTGGCCTAGATGAGTTGGAATTTCCCAAGGCTCGGGTTTCTGCTGTGATCACCTTATCCTCACCTATTCTTACATTCAGTCTGTAGAGATCGGTGGGATTGAGATTCATTTGGCTTGTTCGGAATTTGTATAGTTTATTAGGTACGGTTGCAAAAATGCCATCCTGTCTAGGGTAGCCTTCATTGGCGCCATCTACCTCTTGGAATTGGTAAGTCGCGATGACATTTCCATTTCTGATCTGGCTGACAGATACTTGGGCATTGGCATAATATAGAGAATCCGGACGCTGAGCGAGTACAAACCCCGAAACATTTGGATCTACGAATGCACGCTCTACCCGAAAATACTGTGCCGTGTCTGCTTGGTTGAGAATGGCATACACTACTGGGACCTCTATTTTAGACTCCACAAGGTCGAAATCATTGGAACATGAACTTATGGATGCTAGCACAACCAATGCCATGAAAAAACTTGAAAACTTCATACTAAATTATCTACTGCTACAAGAATATTAAATATATCTGACCACACGTCATTGACCTGCGTCGGAATGCAAAAGTACACCGATTATTTGAATTGAATGTGTAAATATTTATCACAGACGACAATTTCGGAAATAGATAATTCACCTTAGAGCAGCTCTGTACAATCACGATAAGTCACAACAGTAAAAGCCTGGCACAACCAAATCTTTCATTGTACCATTCTTACGCTTATGTTTGTGGTCTTGATTCAAACACAGGTCGGATGAGGATCTGTAGAAAAAAAATTTACTGCTTTCATATTATTATACTTAATTTGCGCAACAATTAGCAAAACCATTGCGATATGTCAACGGCAAAATCAGATGTAAAAAGAATAACGGTCCACACCCTACAAGGTATGAAGACCCAAAAGAAAAAAATATCTATGCTGACTGCATACGACTTCAGTATGGCAAAAATCATCGATGCTGCCGGCATTGACATTATTCTAGTCGGGGATAGTGCATCCAATGTCATGGCGGGTCATGAAACCACCCTACCCATTACATTAGACCAAATGATCTATCATGCACAGAGTGTGGTCAGGGGTGTGGAGCGAGCACTAGTGGTAGTAGATTTACCATTCGGTACGTATCAGAGTAACTCTACTAAAGCTTTAGAGTCTGCCATACGGATCATGAAAGAGTCAGGAGCACACGCTGTCAAAATGGAAGGTGGTGAAGAAATAGCAGAATCAGTGAGCCGCATTATCTCCTCAGGAATTCCGGTGATGGGCCACCTTGGGTTGATACCTCAGAGCATTTACAAGTTTGGGACTTACACCGTTCGCGCCAAAGAAGACCTAGAGGCAGAAAAACTAAAGAAAGATGCGCTCACCCTACAAGAAGCAGGGTGCTTTGGCATCGTACTTGAGAAAATTCCCGCACATTTAGCAGCAGAGGTCACTGCTTCTCTTCACATACCGATTATCGGGATTGGTGCAGGCGGACAGTGCGATGGACAGGTATTGGTCTCTCACGACTTGCTGGGCATTACGAAGGATTTCAATCCTAGATTTCTCCGAAGGTATGCCAATCTCTACGATACCATCAAAGAAAGCGTAGAGCATTATATTCGAGATGTACAGTCTTCGGACTTTCCCAACCAAGAAGAGCAGTACTAATCTTGGAGTACGATTTGCTGACTTAAGAGGGTCTTCGCCCAAATATTGCGATCTATTTTTTCGTTTTAGTCAAAAAAACTTTAGCAAGAGATATGGCCTTATCTAAGATGAAAACTGTAATTACGGTCTTTGGCGCATCCATCATTCTATTGATGGGAATAGTAGCATACTTCTTTTTTGGAGACAATGTCGCAAACAATAATCAGCCTTTGGTCGTAAAAATCGGCAAGGAATCCAAAATGGAAGCTCTGAAATCCCAAATTCTGAATAAAACCGTACTCCATAATAATGTGAGCTTTCGATTTGTAGCATGGTTTATGGGGCTCGAAGATGCGAGTATCCAAACGGGGAGGTACGAATTTCCACCTTCTACCAATAATTTCAAGCTAGTTCGCTACATCTTGAAAGGTCGACAAACTCCTATTAAGCTCACCTTCAATAATGTCCGAACATTCGAAGAACTTTCAGGGGAGCTTGGCAGACAATTACTCCTGGACTCGACTGAGCTTCTGCAGTATTTCCTATCAGAACAAACCCTTCAGGAAATCGGACTCAACAAGAATCAGGTACTCAGTCTTTTCATACCGAACACTTATGATCTTTATTGGACCATCTCCGTCAAGGATTTGAAAGAAAAAATGATTGCTGAGCATGATAAATTCTGGAAAAAGGAAGGCCGTATCGCCAAGGCAGACAGCCTCACCCTGAGCAAAGCAGAAATCTACACGCTGGCTTCCATTGTGGAAAAAGAGACTAATTTTTTAGCGGAGCGGCGTAGGCTCGCAGGTGTCTACCTCAATAGGTTATCTTCGGGCATGAAACTACAAGCTGATCCGACCGTGGTTTTTGCCCTAGGTCAGTTCGACCTCAAGCGGGTATTATTTGAGCATCTGCGATATGATAATCCCTACAATACTTATATGTATGAAGGCCTTCCGCCAGGTCCTATCTGCATGCCATCCATTCACGCCATCGATGCGGTACTAAATGCAGAATCGCACGATTATCTATTTTTCTGTGCTAAAATCGGATACGCAGGAGAGCACGTATTTACCAAAACCCTCAAAGAACACGCCACTGTAGCGAATGCCTATCGCGAATGGCTCAATAAGGAAGGCATTAAATAGAGGATTCCAACTATATAAGGTAATAAACGAATAAAGCAATCACAAATCGTTTACTTTATCGCTCATACCCCAGAAAACTAGGCCACTAATGAGGTCCACCGCTGTATGCAATATGATGACCAAAATCAATGAGGCAGACCACCAGTAAATCAAACCAAAAAGTAAGCTGAGCACCATAATTTTCGCTACAGAAAACCAGCCTTGGTACACATGGCTCACAGCAAATACGGCAGCAGGTATTCCAATAATAATCCACATTTGATCAAATGGTACAGGCAGTACTTCTTTGAGATACCCCATCAAAAATCCACGATAGACCACCTCCTCGCAAAGACCCGCACTTACAGCCAAAAAGCTGTAGTGGGCATATTCAGAAAAATTAGTGGGCAAAATTGCTGCTGCTGCACGATAATTCTCCTTCAATTCGTGAGGATTCAACAATGCATTGTAAGCCAAATCTGCAAAGTAAAGTAATAAAAAAACACCGATGGCATAGACTAAATAAGGATGTGGTGTTATCCAATCAAATCCCATCAAAGACAAAGGCCGCTGACCATAATTCCAACATGTGACTGCTACCATGGCAGCAATCCAAAGCATCAATCCATTGGTGTAATAAAGGTGCTTTTTGGCATAGGGAAAATGCATGATTGCTCCATCATCCGGCGCATTGCTATCAGAAGAAATAGCCAAATATGGAAATGCCAAAGCAACACTAACAAAGAAAAGGTGATCTAACCAAGTAAATTCCATGCACTACCTTTTTCTGAAAAATTAAGGAAGTGCAAATAAACGATTATTCTCCCGATCAGAAAGTGTCTGCCTAAGAAAAACATCTAGGAGTAGAAACTTTCTTCAAAAAGAACCTTATTGAAGTCGCATAGCTCTAGCCAAATTTTCTATAACTTGGAGGATATAGGGCATTTGGCTCAATGAGTGCGTCTGAGGTGCTTCATCTAGATTGTATATAATGCCTTCTCGCTCAAATACATTTTTGAGATCGATCACCATCACAAGGCTGTTGTCCTTGCCTTTTTCAATATTGATCGGACGATCGAAACTAACCTGAAGGTAGGCCTCATCCCCACCCGTGTGCAGGGACATACCCGCATCGACGGCACCATCTCCATCGCTATCATACTGACCTTCGATCCTAGAGAAAATATAGCTTCTCCAAGATGTCCAATACTCTGCATTTCTGCTTAATACGCTGCTGCTTGGAAAATCGATAGGTCGCTTCGCATTATTGGCAGGTGTCACACCAATTCCAAATTTAAGCCCACTGTAATTTCCAGCTGTTACATCATGAAAATGTACCTTGTAACCTTGATTCGCTTTGGCAAGTGTAGAGTGACTCGCTGTAAAATCATGATACCCAACATCACTTAGAAGAACAGATGACTGACCTGAGGTCAATTGTAATTCAGACAGATACATACTTACTCGGTTGATGAACATTTTTTTTCCATCCGGATAGGTAATATCTGAGGCCATTACCAAAGGTTCTCCTCCATATTCAAGCTTTACGAAAAGGTCTAGGTTCCCTTTAGATTCATCATGTTCGTGGTCAGTGCAGGATGAAAGCATCAAAGTGGATAGCAGCAAAAGGCTTAGAATTCTTGACACCATGATTTGGTTAGTTTTATTTACAATCTAAATAACGTGATTCGCATTTATTTCGTTGTATAGCACCAAGAGTTTGTAACAAAAGTTCATTACATCTGTGTCACAGGCGACAAAAAAGCAACAATTATTGACCGTTTCAACAAATTCTTCTACTTTGGGAAAGCTCCAACTTATCCTACCAAACCCACTATCCATTCCTCAGGTACCACAATTATTTTGATAAATAGCACGAGATCAAGTAGCCATTTTCCATCCAATTCAGGTATGACTTTTGAAAGCCGCGTGGAGAATATCGAAATACTTGTTTTTTTTATATCCAAGCATTACATTTGTGTCGGGGTATAGATAGCCCTTTTAAGATTTGACTTTCGTTGATCGAATTATGAAGCATTTATTGAGTCTAAGTTTGGTGATTCTTTGAGACGAATTTGTCGAATTTAAAAATAAAATTGAGCGAAATGAACGAATTTACCTGGAATTATGAGGAGTTTGTGTGTTTTACATTGCTTTACGCTTCACATGTTGATATCGAATTTACAGAAGACGAGCGTAAACGAATCATGACCAAATGCTCAGAAGAGACATACCAAAAGATTTGGCCAATCTTTGATGCCATGAGTGATTTTGCAGCTTTGGAAGAAATACTGAAATACAAACCTGTCTATTACCCTACAGAAGCTCAGAAAAGAGAATTACTCAACAAGATTAAAGGACAGTTTTTCGTAGATGGTGAGTATACCGCCATGGAGCGTGAATTGTTTCACTTCCTAGAAAAAACGATGTAAATGGATCTTGGTTTAAAGAATAAACTATTCGTGGTCACTGGTAGTAGTCAGGGATTTGGCAGAGCCATAGCAGAGCAATTACTTGAAGAAGGCGCTCTGGTTATCATCAATGCACGAAAAGAAGAACCACTCCAAACCCTTTGTCTCAACTACCCAGATCGACTTTCGTATGTACACGGAGACATCACCACGGATGCAGTCATTTCTGAGATATTCCGAAGGATAGGACCAAGAGAAGTACATGGATTCGTATTAAATGCAGGCGGTCCTCCAGCACTAAGATTTATGGATACACAGCTGAAAGACTGGGACGAAGCCTACGCCAAAATCCTTCGATGGAAAGTAAAATTCACCCAAGAAATTCTCGAAAAATTTCAAATACAGGGATTCGGCAGACTGCTCTACATAGAAAGTATGACGGTAAAACAACCCTTAGAAAATTTAGTACTCAGCAATGCTCTGCGACTGGCTGTGGTCGGACTGGTCAAGACCATCACCAAAGAGCTTGGACCGAGCGGCATTACGCTCAACATTATTGCCCCTGGCTATCATGCCACCAATGCAATGGAGCGTCTCTTCATCGCAAAGAGTGCCTTACTCGGGATCACACCCGAGGAGGCTCGCATTAGCTACGAAAAAGAAACCTTGACCGGAAGCTTGGGCGATCCAAAAGATCTGGCGTCCCTGATAGCATGGTTACTATCTGACCATTCAAAATTTATCACTGGGCAAACCATTAGCTTGGACGGAGGAGTCGTCCAAGGTACGTGGGGCTAACAAATTTTCAAAACATGATCGAATATTTAGGATTTCTAGCAGCTACATTTACGACCATCGCATTTGTACCACAATTTTACCAGACTTGGAAGAGCAAATCAGCTAAGGATATCAATTTAAGCATGTTCGTGCTTTTTTCTACAGGAATACTCCTGTGGCTTATCTACGGAATCTTTATAGTGAGCTATCCCATCATCATGGCCAATAGCCTGACGCTTATCCTTTCCCTTGGAATCTTGTATTTCAAACTTCGATATAAATAAATGCCCCACAAATCGTCATTGACTTACTAAGAAAAATTCGATTTCATGTCAAAATTTATACTTTTTTGTTACTCTTTCCTCATGGTATCGCTGTGTAGCGGACAGCTTCTTAGCCCAAATGCATTTTTACCGACGGCATTTGGAAAACAAGCTACCCCTTATCACCATGTGATCGAGTATTTCCAATATCTGGCACAATCCAGCAAACAAATCACAATCACCCAATACGGTACTACGCACCAAGATAGACCTTTGATGCTTGCATTTATCAGTTCGCAAGAAAACCTCGAAAAACTAGAGCAGCTTCGGACAGAAAATGTAGATCTCGCCTATGGGAAAATAAAAAATCCATCAGAAACCCTTCCTTCGATCGTATGGGTGAGCATGAACGTCCATGGAAATGAGATCGGCGCCGTGGAAAGCAGCATGCAGCTCGCCTACGAACTCCTGGATAGCGAAAACAATACGCTTTTCCAGAACACCATCATCATCCTAGATCCCTGCCTAAACCCAGACGGTAATGCCCGATACAGCAATTGGCTGCGGGATATATCAGGTGAGCAGCTTCATCCGGACTACACAGATCGTGAGCATATGGAACCTTGGCCCACTGGTAGATATAATCATTATGTATACGACCTCAACCGGGATTGGGCTTGGCAGACACAAAGAGAAACTCAATTGCGCAATAAAATATACTTATCTTGGCTCCCACACGTACATGTGGACGTACATGAGATGGGCGTCAATGAACCCTATTTTTTTGCACCTGCTGCTGAACCACTCCACCCATTTATAACACAGCACCAGCGATCGATGCAAGAAAAAATCGGTAGTGACATCGCCAATGTATTCGACCAGAAAAACTGGCTGTATTACACACGAGAGCGGTTCGACCTTTTTTACCCGAGTTATGGGGATACCTACCCTAGCTTCTTTGGAGCTGTGGGCATGACTTATGAGCAAGCTGGCAATACCTCCGCTGGAAGAGCCATCCGTATTGAAAACGGAGATACACTCACCCTTCAGCAGCGGATAGATCACCACACAGCCGCTGTATTTTCAACTATCCAAACCGTCAGTAAGCGTAAATCAGAATTTATCAAAGGCTTCGCTCAGTATTTTGACACTGCCAGGAATAGCCCAAAGGGTGAGTTCAAATCCTATCTCCTTAAAAAAAATAACAGACTCAAAGCACTAGCAGACCTACTAGATAAAAATGCCATTTCATATAGCTACGCCACCACCAAATCGAGTCTACCAACTGCTTACCACTATCAAAGCAAGGGCAATAAGACAGCTACCATCGAACCCGGCGATATGATCATCCAAGCTGCCCAAACCCATGGCACCATGCTCCAGGTATTGATGGAACCCAAACAAACTTTGACAGATAGCATCACCTATGATATTACAGCTTGGGCCCTACCACTAGCATATGGAATCGAGGCATTCGCTGTCTCCTCCATGATCACGGTCAGCACTACCGCTACGGCACCAACCATGGCTATGGAGACCCTAGATCCAAAAGCATATGGATATGTGCTGCCCTGGAATACCACCCAATCCGCCCAAGTCCTAGCTCAGCTTCATAAAGCCAATATCAAAGTCCGCATGGCAATAAAAGATGTCAAACAAGGTATCAACACCTTCTTCCGAGGCACCTTACTCGTCACCAAAGCAGATAATCCCAATTTCAAAAACCTAGATCAATACCTTAGCTCACTATCTACGCCAGAAAATACATGGACAAATATCCTGACAGGCTTCACGAATACGGGTGGGGATCTAGGAGGATCCGCGTGGGAGCTTCTCAAAAAACCCAAAGCCCTCACCATTGTCGGAGAAGGCACTACTCCTACACAAACTGGAGAGATCTGGCATTTTTTTGACCAAAAAATGGGCTATCCGCTGTCTAAAGTAGAATTCAACAAATTTTCACGGGTCAATCTTTCTGATTACAATACACTCATCCTACCCGACGGATGGTACCGGTTTTCGGAAACTGACCACAACCGCATCAGTCAGTGGGTTCAGCAAGGTGGTAAACTAATCTTGATCGAGGGTCCACTCAGCCAATTTGAAGAAAAACCAGGCTTTTCACTCAAAAAGTTCGCTACTACTGAAGAAGAAGATCAAGAAGAAGATGCCCAAAAGAAAAAGGCCCTCAGTGACCGTTTTGAAAGCTATGAGAATCAGGAACGCAGATATATCAAGGGCAATATCCCTGGTGCCATCGTAGAAAATAAGTTGGATCCTACCCACCCACTCGCATTCGGACTCGGTACTACCTACTACAGCCTCAAGACGGGAGCACAGTACTATAAAATGCTCAAACAAGTATGGAATGTGGCTTACGTACCTAGGGATTACAAACACTTTGGATTTATCGGTGCAGAGATGAAGCCCAAACTCTCTGAGACAGTCAGTTTTGCAGTCGAGGAAGTAGGAAGAGGCAAAGCCATATACATGGTGGACAATCCCTTATTCCGAGGATTCTGGGAGACGGGGAATTTACTTTTTGCAAACGCAGTATTTTTAGTCAAATAAAATTATGGATCGAATGGACATGAATATCCTAGGTGTGGTCGGTGCAGGCTCGATGGGGAGTACCATCGCACAGTTAGCATCGCAGTGCGGATTCGAAGTGCGGATGTATGACAGTTTTCCAAATGCCCTCCAAGGCGCAAAAACTAGAATTTGGGACAGCCTAAACAAACTTGCAGAAAAGTCAAAATTAAGTCCCGAAGAAGCCAAAGCTTGTTTCGGTCGTATCTACTTTTTGGATGATTTTACAGGTTTTAAAGATTGTGGGCTGATCATCGAGGCTATCATCGAAGATATGGATGTAAAGGCTGCACTTTTTAGACAGCTGGAGGAATCTGTATCTCCGGAAACCATCCTAGCTACCAATACTTCATCACTATCAGTCACTAAATTAGCCAGCGGACTTCGACACCCATCTAGATTCATAGGTATGCACTTTTTCAATCCAGCTACTTTGATGAAATTGGTGGAGGTAATCCCTGTATTACAGACGGCTCCACAAACCACGCAGGCTACCGTCAGACTGGCTGAAAAACTGGGAAAAGTCGTCGTCCTCACCAAGGATACCCCCGGCTTCATTGTCAATAAAGTAGCTCGACCCTATTACGGCGAGGCTTTTCGTATAGCAGAAGAAGGTCTGGCCTCCCCAGCTCAAATCGATGCGGTGATGAAATCCAAGGGTGGGTTCAAAATGGGCCCCTTCGAGCTAACGGATTACATCGGCCACGATGTCAACTATGCTGTGACCTGCTCTGTGTGGACTTCCTTCTACTACGATCCACGATATGTGCCTTCACTTTTGCAAAAGGAACTGGTAGATGCCGGCTACTATGGCAGAAAATCTGGTCGTGGCTTCTATGACTACGCGAATCCTGTGAATGAAATCCCAACTCTTCCAGGAACCACAGCGCAAGAAATATTCGACAGAATCCTATTTCTCCTCATCAACGAAGCAGCCGATGCCGTCATGCGTGGAATTTGTACAGTACAGGATGTAGATAATGCCATGATCTTCGGGGTCAACTATCCCAAAGGGCTCATGGCTTGGGGAAAAGAAATCGGCTTCAACCAAATCTGCACATCCCTGGACCAATGGTTTGACTACTTCCATGATGGCAGATACAGGGCCTGTCCACTTTTGCGAAAATTATAAACCAGATTTCGACATGGATGCAGAAAGAGCAAAGGATATCGTTCTAAATAAAATGCTAGCCAAAGATGCATTCTCCAAATGGCTTGGTATCGAAGTCACTTCCATTGGCCAGGGGCAATGTACCCTACAAATGGTGGTATCTGACCAAATGACCAATGGATTTGGCATAGCACACGGAGGAATTGCTTACAGCCTAGCTGATAGTGCCCTTGCTTTCGCAGCAAATAGCCATGGTCAACAGGCGGTTTCGATCGAAACACAGATATCGCACTTGAGAAAAGTCAGTATCGGAGATACCCTCGTAGCTACAGCCATAGAAATCAACCGCAACCGAAGCCTAGGAGTTTATGAGGTATCGATACACAATCAGGACAACAAACCGATCGCTCACTTTAAAGGAACCGTGTACCTGACAGGTAATGATTGGGATTAAGGAGGTACCGACCTCAGCTCTTTACAATCATCCAAATTCGAGCGACTTAAGGATTTCGAATTTCCTGCAATGCCGGTAAGGCTTTGAGATCAAAATCAAAAAGGGCTTGATTTTCCCATGGTGAACCTTCAGTAGACTCCGGACCATCCCATGCGATCAACTCACCGCCCCAATAGGAGAATCCAAGGCAATGATCCGCAGATTGAGCGATTTTCCGGATTTCGGCAACATACTTCCTCTGACCTTCTTGAGTAGCGGGAAATGCTGGTAAGATGAGATGATCCTCGAGACCTACGATATTATTCGTCCAGTCATTCCACATCAGCGTAAATGGATAAGCCGTCTCTGCTATAATTGATTTTTTGCCATAGGTAAGATGAAGGGTGGCCAAACTATTTTTTAATTCGGGAAGCGATTTTCCATGCCATATGGGATAGTAAGATAGGCCCATGACATCATAATCTACATCTTTTACCTTATCAAAAAACCAACTACTGCCATTGAGCCCAGCATAATGGAGAATAATTTTGCAGCTGTCAGATTGCTTTCGGACCGCTGCACAACCAGCTTGAAGGAGTTGGATGAAATTATCTTGATTGCTAATTAAATTACCATGAGGATGTAGAAAACCAGAATTCGTTTCATTACCAATTTGTATCAAATCTGGGCGAATATCCCGCATGACCCGACTGGTATAAGCAAAAATCGTATCTTTCAAGGTTTCGAAATCCAGATGTTTCCATGCGGCGGGAATCACTTGTTGTCCAGGGTCCGCCCAGTTATCGGAGTAGTGCACCGTCAGCCATATTTTGAAGCCTTTGTTTTTCAGTTCTTGGGAAAAAGTTTTGACCTCCTCATAGCCCGAATGTCTGTCCGAGGGATTGACCCACAATTTAAGTCGGAGGGTATTGACCCCATTTTCCTTCAATAGTTCGAGAAAATCTTTTGGAGTGCCATTTTTATTTTTGAATACGGGATTCTTCTGAGCAATCTTTGGATATTGAGAAACATCCACTGCTGCTATCATGGTTTCTTCTTCCTCGATTGGTGGAATAATTGATACCGCTTCCTTCTTACACGAACAAAATAAAGGGAGTACGAATGATAAAAAAAACAAATAGTAATTTTTCATTGAATGTTGATTTAAAAAACTTGTGGGTAATCGCAATGAGACCTACCAAGAGTTTGGATCAATAGAGCTCGGTGTTCAGTGAATAATTCAACGATTATTCTAGAGCCTTCGTATCCAAATATTTCTAAACTGTGTCCGATTACCGTGATCCTGCAGGGAGATGACATCTTCTCCGTGGGCTGAGCCGTACTGGTGCAACCCTATGTAAAGCGTAAGTCCACTCAAAATCACATGATTTTGGATCAAGACCCCATTGTGCAATACGGTCATTGAGGCTGGCTGATCTATTTGACCATTCGCCTTAAATCTTGGAGCACGGTAGATGATATCATAGGTATTCCACTCATTCGGGCTCCGCATGGCATTTACGAGCGGCGGATGTTCTTTGTAGATACTTCCCGCCTGACCATTTGCATAAGTACGATTTTGATATGAATCGAGGATCTGAACTTCATAGCGATCTTGGAGGAATACCCCGCTATTTCCCCGCCCTTGCCCTTGGCTTTCGACCACATCAGGAGCGCTCCACTCGATATGAAGTTGACAATCACCAAATTTCATTTTTGTCTGAATATCTCCCGTACCTGGTTCTACCTCAAAGTGACTCCCCTCATAAACTTTCCAAGGAGCAGACTTTTGTGGATTTGACTTGCTGACCCATTGCGAGAGATCACGCCCATCAAATAATACAATGGCATCACTCGGGGCATCCGAATTAGTTTTTCCGGGTGTGACTGTTGTTACTTCTGGGTCCCATATCTCGGTCATTTCTGGCTTCATGGGCATTGGAGAAATGGCTGGGGGGGTATTGGGATACCCTTGTGCAAAAAGCTGAATACCCAAAAAACAAAGAAAAATAGTAAAATAAACTCTATTCATGATCGGACGCATATTTTATAATGACATGAGCCCACTTCTGAATCATTTACATTGTTCTCTTTTCGATACAAAATACCAAAAGACAATAATTCGAACAAGGCTCAAAGCCCTACAAAGATACACCCATCTTTATGAAATCAAAAGAGATACCCAAAATATTTAATTACTGTAAAATTAATGGAAGCCGTACTTGATGCAGTCAATCCTAGGTAAGTCTTAGTAGTCGAAAGCTGCTCGTGATCCAAGTCTTTTGCGCAATCTCCTGAGAGATCTATCACGGATCTGTCGTACACGCTCACGGGTCAAATTATATTTTTCCCCAACCTCTTCAAGGCTAAGTGGCTTGGAACCAGAGATACCGAAATAATCGGCCAAAACATCTGCCTCCCTTGGAGCGAGCATCGATAAGCCCAGCTTGATTTCTTCGGTTACAGATTGGCGCATGAGCTCGAGATCGGGAAGATCTTCATCACCCAAAGTCATCGTGTCCACCATGGTCATTGCCCCCTCGTCTTCTGATACAGGAGCATCTGTAGAGAGATGTTTGGCCGTATTATTCATCAGCACATGGATATCCGCTACTGACATATTCAGGACATCAGAAAGCTCCTCGAGGGTTGGTTCTCTTTCGAATTCTTGGACAAAGCTAGAGATAGCATCATTCAGTTTGGTGTAGGCATTCAGCTTGTTGACGGGCATGCGTACTATTCTAGAATATTCCACGATGGCATTTAGAATAGCTTGTCGAATCCACCATACGGCGTAGGAAATAAATTTGAAACCTCGAGTCTCATCGAATCTTTTTGCTGCCTTTAGTAGACCGACATTACCTTCATTGATCAAATCTGAGAGAGACAGACCATTGTTCTGATATTGCTTCGCCACGGAGACCACAAATCGGAGGTTTGCCCGTACTAATTTCTCCAAAGCTTCTTGATCTCCTTCCTTGATTTTTTTCACGAGCTCTGTCTCCTCTTCCAAGGTCAAGAGATCAATTTTACCAATATCGATGAGGTATTTTTCCATGGAAAAACTCTCTCGAGATGTGATTTTATTGGATATTTTTAGCTGACGCATAAGTTTTTGTAAAAATGGTTAAAGCACTCGGGGTATACCAACTTTATACACTTTTTCCATTCAAAAAGTTTCTGTTATGCCAGATTTAAGGATTATTTATAGTTAAGTAGGTTGCCTATGACGATTATGTAGTGGTTCACACTTTTACCAGAAAACACCAACATACAATGAAAATACTTTTATGCCGCCTTATTCAAATTGACCAAAAAGGAAAGTTTGCAGAACTTAAGAAAAGTTCAGGCAGACCTTCTTTTCTATTTCGGTTTCCAAAGTTCTTCTTCAGACCAATTCTCTGGAAAACCCATTTCTTTGGCTTGAGCCAATGGGCAAGTTCTAATTAGATCTGTTAGTCGCGATTTAAATGTGGAGCCAGAACTGATAAGATTCAAAGTATACTCAATACATGACAAAGTTGCATATAGTTTGTTTGTATACACTGATTTGTTGCTCAAAAAGGTGTGCGTGGGATGTGTCGGCAGTTTAATAGGTGTGAGGCGTCTATTCCAAACTCGCCCATGATGTGCACAAATATTTCTCAAAGTACTAAAGCAAAGCATCCAATTTTCTAAAACTGAAACATCTTTTAATCCAAAATGCCTTGTCACTTCCATTTTTTCAGGACACTTCTTTAAATTGTGAAAAATTTTAGAAAGTAATCCAAAGCTACTTACTTCTAAACTCATCCAGCTTGGGGGTTCGGATGGATTGTTATAAGTAGCTTTGTAATGAGCTATAAAGGTTTCGTTACTTCTCTCTATTTCTTTTTGTAAACTGTCTAAATGATTAGCATATCGCATTGGGTCTCTATACAGTTAAGGTTTTAGCTGCCAATGACTCCCGTGTTTAATCGCAAAATGATAGATGATTTGAGTTCTCAATGCAATTTCTATTTTTTCAATTGCATCAAAGATCAATAACAGGAGCTTTCTGTCAAATACATATAGTTCCATTATCTGCTCGAATGAAATGTCACCTCTGAACGGTTGAAGATCATTTGATTTATCCTGAAATGGATAGGTATACGCTCTAAAACGGTAGTAACTAATATTTGAAAGGTGATTCTGAGCCGAGGTTTCGTTATCAAACCTAAGTCCTCTACCCTTCAACTTTTCTATTTGTTCCGGTATTGTGATGGGCAACTTATTGTATTTCATAACTCTAGGGCATTTAAGTTAACCCCATAAAATCGAAAACCAGCCCGGGTGCGCTGTTCAGACGGGAAGCGTGGCTGGTATTGTTAATGCAAAGATACGGCATTTCTTCAATACAGCCACCATCAATTTCTATTTTTTATCCTTTTACCATTGCAAATTGAAACTCGAGAAAAAATTAACGAAACTACAACCAACAATTTATGTGCCTTTCTGCAATTGTTATATATCGCTATTGTTGAGTATTTCAAAGTTCAAACGTCTCAATGATATTTCCCCATTTTTATTCAACACCTCTACTCCTTATCCCAAAATCTACGCAACAAATAAATACTTCCCAAACCCAAAAGCATCCATAGTCCGAAGGCCATCCACCAGCTATACAAGGCTGATCCAATGGCAAAAAGTGCCGCATATACCAAGGCCACCCCTAAAAACATCTTGCTGATATCTGCTCCCAGGGTAGAGCCAGCCAACTGTCCTTCTGTAGCTCCTTTCCACTGCACCACAGGACCCCAGCCTGGGCCACTCGGACGAATCAAGGTATAAAATCGTACCAAGGTATCCCGATCTGTAGGCTTCGTCAGTAAAGTAACTACGACCCAAACAATAGTCGTCAGAAATACAGTGAGCAATAGCTTCTCCGAGCCACTCAGACCTCCCTCATACCCTACCTCAAAGTAATAGGCCAATGCAAGGGAAAAACTCATCGCAGAGATTTCACTGTAGGCATTGATCCGCCACCAAAACCACCGCAGAATAAATAGTAGTCCAGTACCTGCGCCCATTTGCAGCAAAATCCGGAAACTCGCATGTGCCGTATCGAGCTTGAGTGATCCTGCTGCAGCCAATAGCATGAGCACCACAGTAACTATTCGCCCTACAAAAACCTGCTTTTTGTCAGAAGCCTCAGGTGATATATAACGAAGGTAGACATCATTGACCAGATAGGAACTCCCCCAGTTCAAGTGGGTACTGATCGTGGACATCAGCGCAGCCATCAGTGCCGCGATGACCAGCCCCAATAATCCACTCGGCAAGAAGGACAACATCGCTGGAAAAGCTAAATCATGATTGATGAAGCTAGGCTGCATATTTGGGAATTTCTCCGCTATCTGACTTAGGTCCGGAAATACAACCAAGGAGGCCAGCGCAATCAAAATCCAAGGCCAAGGCCGCAGTGCATAGTGCATAATATTAAATATCAAAGTCGCGGTCACCGCATTTTTTTCGTCTTTCGCTGAGAGCATTCGCTGCGCTATGTAACCGCCACCGCCTGGCTCGGCTCCGGGATACCACACACTCCACCACTGCACCGCCAGTGGAATGACCAAAAGCGGTATATAGGCCTCTGGATTTGAAAAATCGGGGAAAAAATCCATCTTTTCTTGGACGACTTCCTGGCTGAGGAGATTAGACAAACCACCGACCTGCGGCATATCTAAGACATACAGACAAGCCAGGACCATACCCACCATGGCAAATGAAAATTGGAAAAAATCTGTCCAAATCACCGCTTTCAGTCCACCCATCGCTGAGTAGACCACCGTGATCGTACCCACGAGTAAGACCGTCACAATGGGAGATGTACCCAACAAGACACCACTGATTTTGATACCGGCCAGCAACACATTCGCCATGATGAGGACATTAAAGAATACGCCAAGATAAATGGCACGAAATCCCCTTAAAAAACTGGCGGCCTTACCGCTGTATCGCAATTCGTAAAACTCCAGATCTGTAGCTACGCCTGACCTACGCCACAACTTCGCATACACAAACACGGTGAGCATACCCGTCAGTAGAAAAGCCCACCATTGCCAATTTCCTGAGACACCGTCCTTTCGAACGATCTCCGTGACCAAATTGGGTGTATCAGCGGAGAAGGTCGTGGCCACCATACTCACTCCCAAAAGCCACCAAGGCATATTTCTACCCGAAAGAAAGAAAGATTCCTTATTATCACCCGAAGTCTTGGAAGCCCACCATCCGATCAGCAAGCTAACTACAAAAAAACCGATGAGAATGGAAATATCTAAAATTGACAATTGCATACGAAAAATGCTAGTTGGTTTACTAATACGGGGCACTCAAACCTCGCTAATCAATACGGATTTCATCCAAGAAAATCCAAGACATGTGGCCTCCTCCTTGCTGCCCATCTGGGATAATGCCCTGCCCTTGGACCATGATTTTAACTTCTCGAACGCCAGTTACATCCATATCTGCTGAGAATTGTGTGGTACGTCCCACCAAGTCTTTTGCTTTATTGAGCTTCTTTCTAGCGAGAATCCCACCTTGCTCATCTAAAAAATGTACTTCTACTTCCCGAGGTGTATAAATCCACTGACCCTCTGCATCATAGAAGGGGATAGATAATTTGGATATCGATACTTCATCATCCCATGACATCAGAATTTCTAAATCAGCTGCGCTAAATCCGAGCCACTCACTGCCACCGAATTTTAATGGATTACCTGAGATGCCATTGAGCACACTCCTGATTCCCTGACCCGCATATTTAGGATGTGGAGCTTTGTTTATTTTCAGCTCTGCACCGATGCCGAGGTGAGGCCGAAATTGTACCGTCCACTCTGAGAGCACCTCCCCTTCTTCCTTAGAGAAAAATAGGTATTCGCCAACTTCGGAAATGATCATGCCTTCCGTGGGCGATACTTCCATTTCCTCATCTTCATCCACCCTCTTCATAAATACTGGAAAGTCTTGGTAGGGAAAAAGGATCTTTACTGGCTCCAGCTTGGAAGCAGAGATCACAGGTTTTAGTTCGTAAAAATGATTGGCTACGCGGACGGCACGATCCTTCCAGTAGGTATAGTGCTTTGCAAATGCGTGCTTGAATTGTCCAAAATCGTCATTCGTTCCCCACAAAACTTCTGACAATGCCATACCCCTTACAAATGCCATATAAGTAAGCTGCGAAAAATCCTGAATGTACTCAGTCCAAACATTGCCTTGCCCACCTAGGATAAAACCTTGCGATGCCGAGGACAATTCCGTTGGTATTGGTTCCCATGCATATACACGCTCTATGGGAAGATACCCACCGATGGCCAGCGGCTCCTTATCGGATTCGGACTGATAGTAGTCAAAATAGCAGTAGTCTGTGGGAGTCATGATCACCTGATGCTTTAATTTCGCAGCTTCGATGCCTCCTTGTTCGCCGCGCCAGCTCATCACGGTAGCGTCTTTGACAAGTCCACCTTCTAGGATTTCGTCCCATCCGATGATTTTTTTGCCATAGTTTTTTGCTATATCAGAGGCCCGTTGAATGAAATATCTCTGCAGTTGCTCCTCGTTTTGAAGGCCTTCTTGCTGTATGCGAGCTTGGCATAGACTGCAAGATTTCCAGCGGACTTTTGGACATTCATCTCCACCAATATGGATGTAAGGCGACGGAAATAATTGACTGACCTCTTTCAATACCTGATTTAAGAAATCGAAGGTCTCGTCTTTCGTACAAAAGACGTCATCAAAAACGCCCCAAGTTTTTCCCACTTCAAAGGGGCCTCCTGTACACGAAAGTTCTGGATACGCTGCCAAGGCCGCCAATGCATGACCAGGCATTTCGATCTCGGGTATGACCTCTATCCCACGCTCGGTGGCATAGCGGACCACCTCTCGAATCTCTTCTTGGGAGTAATAGCCACCATATTTTTTACCATCGTATTGTACAGGTGTATCATTGTAGTGACCGATCAAGGTCTCATTGCGAAAAGCTGATACTTCTTGGAGTTTGGGAAATGCTTTGATCTCAATGCGCCATCCCTGATCATCCGTCAGGTGCCAGTGAAATTTATTGAACTTGTAATGCGCTAAAAAGTCAAGATATCTTTTTACTTCCTCCACCTTGAAAAAATGACGCGACACATCCAAGTGCATGCCCCGATAGGCGAAACGAGGTTTGTCTTTGAGTAAAAAATTGGGAAGGTATTCATCTTGTTGGTTCCAGATTTGTACTAAAGTCTGGATGGCATTGCGAATGCTTTCGATATCGAAGACCTCGACCTGTATAGCTCCATTAAGGTGAGCTATGGTGTATTGACCTTCTGACCAATCCGATCGCCTGAGCAAGGTGACATTCGGGCTATTTCCATTTCGAAAATGGATAGCATCTTGTGGAGCTAGTGTTCGTACTATTTTCCAAAAATCTTGGTGATGGTCTTCAATAACCAACTGAAACCTATGACGCAGCACAGTACTATCGATGGAAATTTCGTGTGGGCGTGGAATAATAGCCCATTGTGCATCACAAGGCAATGTATTGAACACAAAAAATATTCCAAGAATAAAAATGGACCAACGGTAACCGATCATTCCCTTTTTTTCCGTAAATGTAAGGTCTTTATTCTTATCGCATAAAAATTGATGCCATAAAATTTTTTTCACCCAATATTAAAGTTCAGAAAGCCAAAATCTAGTAGCCTGATTGTGTAAATTTAGATAATTGGTCTCAAGAAAGGTTCAAAAAAGCCAAATTCACAAAAAAAGCCAAACTTGCGAACAAGCTTGGCTTTCATTGACATATATGATTGACCCTAAGGTCGTCTTAAAGTCTTTCAAAAAAATGCTTATCTACGCATCCTTTTTTTGCCTTGGATTCGGTAGTGTCGCCTTTCTAGACAATCTCAGTTTTCCAGTTTTGGGGTCCGTACCGATCAATTTTACTTGTACCACCTGACCTTCTTTTAGGACATCCGCTACATTTTCAATCCTTTCGTGTGCGACCTCAGAAACGTGCAGAAGTCCGCTCTTACCGTGGAATTTTACGAATGCTCCATAAGGCATAAGACTCTCTACCACAGCTTCGTAGATTTCCCCCTCTTTTGGTGTGAAGGCGATTTTTTCGATCTCAGCTACCGCCTCTTTGATGCCGTTTGCATTGGCACTCGAGATGGCTACGATTCCCTTGTCACCCACTTCTTCGATATTGATCACAGTACCCGTACGAGCCTGTAGCTCTTGGATGATCTTACCACCTGGTCCGATCACTGCACCGATGAATGACTTGTCGATGATGATTTCGATCATACGAGGTGCATGAGGCTTCAGATCTGCCCGTGGCGTATCGATGGTCTTGGCCATTTCATTGAGGATGTGAAGTCTTCCTGCTTTTGCTTGGTGGAGTGCCTTTTCGAGCTGCTCGTATGGAAGACCGTCGATTTTGATATCCATCTGACATCCTACGATACCATTGACAGTACCTGTCACCTTAAAGTCCATATCACCTAATGCATCTTCATCACCAAGGATATCACTTAGGATAGCTACCTCGCCATTTTCAGCGATCATACCCATCGCTATGCCAGATACGGGCGCCTTGATCTTTACACCTGCATCCATTAGCGCCAATGATCCTGCACATACCGTAGCCATCGAAGAGCTACCATTTGATTCGAGGATATCAGATACGATACGGATGGTATAAGGATTTTCTGTAGGTAAAACTTGGCGTAGTGACCTTGCCGCTAGATTTGCATGACCTACTTCCCTTCTTCCCGGACCTCTGTTTGGCTTTACTTCACCCACAGAAAGACCAGGAAAATTGTAATGTAGGATAAATTTTTCGAAGTAATGCTCGAGTGCATTATCGATCATCTGCTGATCCAATTTGCTTCCAAGGGTTAATGAAGTCAGAGATTGCGTCTCTCCTCTATTGAAAATGGCACTACCGTGAGCCATAGGTAAATAATCAACTTCTGACCATATAGGCCTGATCTCATCCAATTGACGACCATCCAGTCTCATTTTGGTATTGAGGACCATACTTCGAATCAATTGTTTTTTCAATTTTTCGAAATATTTCCGAAGTTTACCAGAAACCTCATCTAGATACTCTTCTCCCTTTTCGGCGGTGAGAGCCTCTTTCATTTGCGTAAAGATTTCTTCAAAACCTTTTTTGCGACTCCCTTTATCAAGACCAGCCATAGAGATTTTGTTGATACCTTCTGTCGCAAAATTTTTGACATAGTCCAAAAGCTCCTGATCTACTTCAGGTGAAGGCACTTCTCTCTTTACGAGGGCTTTTTCGCCTACTTTCTCCGCAAGCTGCAATTGGGCTTGACAGTGTACCTTGATAGCTTCGTGGCCTATTTTGATGGCTTCGATGAGGTCATGCTCCTGGCATTCTTTCGCTTGGCCCTCCACCATCATGACATTGTCCATGGTAGCTGCTACGATGATGTCGAGTTCTGCCTCAGCAAGTTGTGCTCTTTCAGGATTGATGACAAATGCTCCATTGATCTTTGCGACTCTGACCTCAGAGATCGGCCCACCGAATGGAATATCTGATACTGCCAGGGCCGCAGAAGCCGCCAAAGCTGCGTAACAATCAGGCATATTTCTTTGGTCCCCAGAGATCAAGTTTAGAATGATTTGAGTCTCGTTCAAGAAATCATCTGGGAAAAGCGGGCGAACAGCTCTATCTACCAAGCGAGAGATGAGCACCTCGTAATCTGACAATTTGGTCTCCCGTTTGAAAAAATTACCAGGAATTCGACCTGCCGAAGCAAATTTTTCTTGATAATCGACCGATAGCGGAAAGAAATCTTGACCCTCCTTCATCTCAGCGGCGGCTACCACCGTAGCCAAAATCATGGTATCTTCGACTCTGACTACTACTGAACCATGTGCCAATGTAGCGAGTTTGCCTGTCTCAATAGTAACCTCCTTACCGTCAGGCAAGTGGAAAGAGACACTTGTAGGAATTTTATTCCCCATAGTTATAAAATTTTTAGATAATAAAAAAGGCAAATCTCAGTCTAAAGAGGAGCGATGAAGAAGGATTTGCTGATACAAATGTAAAAAAAAGGAGTGTTTTTCGACACTCCTTTTTGTAACTTTATTTTCTGATTTTCAATTTCTCAAGTATCTCTCTATACTTTTGGATATCAGTTTTAGATAGATAGCTTAACAATCTTTTTCTCTTCCCTACCAAAGTCAATAGAGCTTTTCTACATGACTGGTCTTTGTTGTTGTCTTTCAAATGGTCTGAAAGTGACTTGATTCTGAAAGTGAATAGAGCAATCTGACCTTCAGTAGATCCTGTATTTGCTTCTGCACCACCGAACTCGGCAAAAATTTCTGCCTTCTTTTCTTTTGTTAAATACGCTGACATAAAAAATTTTGTTGTTGAACCAATATGCACATCACAAGGATTATGCTTTAGCGCCGCAAAGATATGGTTTCTTTTTATAATTCAGTATGTTTTCGATGATTTGTTTTAAAATCCTTTAGGAAGGAATACGTAATTGAAAGCTCTAGCGCCATAAGGCAGAAGTCACGATGGTATGTGGCGAATTTGACCCATCTATCTCAGATATTGTAAGCATTACCTTGTATCATCAGTTTGCCGAAGAATGATTAATGGACAACAAAATGAATGGTTTAGCCATACGAATCCCATAGTTTATGTACAATAGCTATGGATTATCGCTCCTTATAGTTTGATCTATTTTAAGAAAATTTCTATTTAAGAACATACAATTAATACCCATGCTCAATGTACACATCCACAAATCGGACCCGCTTCGGCAGGTCTGGGAGAAATTCTCGATTCGCTACAAAACTGGCCTTCAGCTTACCTCGAAATTTTTTGGTACCCGGGTCGAAGCTGACGATTTCAAAGGCATTGTCTGCACTGAGATCGAGTTCGTAATTGAGGATACCGACATCATCATTGATAATGCCATAATCTACTCTAACAGAATCCTTGGAAAATGAACTTGGGCCAACTTGGTAACATCCCTTCCTAGCAGGAAAAAATGGACCTATGAATATTTTTTCACCTCGTGGGAAATAAAGCCCTCCATTTGGCTTATCTATTGGTGGCCAATATCCTATCAAAGTTAAATGAATTGATGAATCAATGTCAGGCGGTGTGTTCAATAGTACACTCCATTCACTCCGCTGATTTATCTTCGTTCCCCTAGCAAAGCCAAACTCCTGATCTCCAGGCTCAAAAATCCAAAATCCAGTAGGGTTATCTGGCAACTTCTCAGGACCTACGCAGGCGTCTGGTATAGCTCGATCTGATGAAGTGTCCGAAAAACAAGACATGAATATACTCAAGGAAAAAAAAACCAATAAAAAATTTTTCATATTACTATCCATTTAATAACCATGCTCGATGTATACATCCACAAATCGGACCCGCTTCGGCAGGTCTGGGAGAAATTCTCGACTTGCGACAAAACTGGCCTTCAGCTTACCACGAAATTTTTTGGTACCAGGGTCGAAGCTGATGATTTCAAAGGCATTGTCTGCACTGAGATCGAGTTCGTAATTGAGGATACCGACATCATCATTGCCTATAGAATAAATTACTTGAATTGAATCCTTAGGTAGATTGTTGCTAGTCAGATTAAAGCATCTTTTGCTTTTATTTACCGGAATCCATTCAATAAAAATGTTTTCACCATTGGGATAGTACAAATCACCATTTGGCTTTTCAACTGGAGGCCAATAACCAGATGTAGTAATAAATGCGAATGAGTCATTAAAATTATACTTATCTAGAATCACGCTTGCCTCGAAAGGCTGATTTATCTTCGTTCCTCTAGCAAAGCCAAACTCCTGATCTCCAGGCTCAAAAATCCAAAATCCAGTAGGACTATCTGGCAACTTCTCAGGACCGACGCAGGCGTCTGGTATTGCTCGATCTGATGAAGGGTCTGAAAAGCAAGACATGAATATCAGCAATAAACAAGGCAAAATGGTATTTCTCATAGGTCAATATTTTTTTATGGAATAGAAAAGATTTTTCTCATACTGGTTTTTCCAACAGCGGATCGGATACGCAGAAAACAGATCCCTGAGCGAAGGCTTCGAATCCTAGTCTGTACCTCAGACATAAGTGCCGAGCGAATCAAGAGCTGACCATGAGCCCTGAAAAACCATAGTATGTATCATTACACTTACCAAATGCAAATATAAATTAAAAAAATCTTTCAAGCTAAAAAAAACAGAAAAAATGACGAACAAAGGATTTCATACGGAAATTCGTGCAATCCCCTAAATAAAATGGCCCAGATATTGACTGAGCCATTCTATTATGTTTTGATGAATGTGTTATTTTGGAGGGCAGTAGAGCTCGTACACAGAGACTGCATATCCACCGAATACGCCGAGAGCACCCCGAACATTGCTGCGAATACGCACATAGCCACTGAATGGACCACCGCTGCTCGCTGCACGGTCACGGGTATTCCAAAAATCAAAATGTTCTTTGTCTATGTTGCACCACTTGATGGTCACCGTGTCATCCCGACGGTACAACCCAAAAGTATTAAAGTCTGTATCATCTCCACGTCGCTCCGCTTTAGATAGCGGAAACTCAAAGTCCTGCCCGTCAAAAATGGCATCATCCGTAACCGAGCCGAACGGTGGAGGGATCAGTGGTCCGCCCTCTGTAGCTGTCAAATACCGATAGAAATTTTGAACGCCTACCGGATCATCGACCCTTACAAACAATTGGGCGAAGGTATCATTTGGCTCACCGGGAGGATCATCCCACCTGAAATTATTGATCGGTACGAGTTCAGGTATAGTGGTCGTAGCAGAGATTTCCACATCTCCCACACTACCTCGAAGGGTATAACTACGGCCTATCTCGCGGGTCAGTTCATCTGCTATATCCACATAGGCACACACATTAAGATTGACCGAATCTGCTGATCCAAGACCTAATAGTTCAAGAGCCTGCTTACGAATATCCTCAGGTAGATTCTCCAGACATAGTTCCGTTAGTCGTACCTCCTTATCTCCATCACTGATACGGATATCTGCTCCACGTACGAAAAGGCTCCCAAAAAGCTGTGGACTAATGGTGCCAACGAATGGTATACTCCTTGTCAGTAGGACAAAGGTAGGCCTGGCGCCTTCGCCAGCCTCCACGTACCCCTCCAGCACCAACTGCTGATCAGCTTCAAAGGTCTCGGGAATATATGGCTCCTCACATGCACTTATCCCGATAGATAGAAGGATTCCGAGGATAAATAAATTGCTGATGGATCGGATAGCTTTCATTATTGATTGAATTTAAAATTGTAAGAAATAGATGGAATAATGGGGAAGATCGTAATTTTGGATCCAGTGATATTGCTCGTACCTGCTGCAAAATCAGTATCTGTTTCAAAATTAATGAAGAAAGGATTTTTGCGGTTATACACGTTATAGACTGAAAAATTCCATGAACCTTTCCATTTTTGACCGACTCGTGGTTTGGGGGTATAGGTGAAGGAAATGTCCATTCGGTGGTAAGCATCTAGTCTCTCACTATTGCGAGGACCGTAGAAGGTATTCACCTGCTGCTCTATGAAAAAAAACCCTTTGACCGGAGTGAATAGGCGCCCCGACCCATAGATAAATACCGCACTAAAATCCCATGTATCACTGAGTTGGTAATTCGCCACTACGGATAGATCGTGGGTACGATCATACACAGCTGGATACCAGCGCCCATCCTCTATATCGTCAAAGGAGCGTTCGGACCTAGAGAGGGTATATCCGATCCATCCATTAAGTCTTCCTGTGGATTTCTTGAGGAAAAACTCCGCACCATACGCCCTACCCTTCCCAAAAACAAAAGCATCTTCTACTTCTTTGGTGATATCTTGTACGAAATCATCAGCATAGTCTATTTGATTTCTCAAGTCTCGATAATACACTTCCACGGAGGCTTCATAATTGTCATTATCGAAGTTTTTGAAATATCCAAGTGCGTACTGTACACCGTTCTGAGGTCGGACCACTTCTGTACTAGGCACCCATATATCTGTGGGCAGCGTCGTACCACTGTTACTAACTAAGTGTAGAAACTGATTGGTAAAGGTGATACCTCCCTTTACGCTACTAGAGGGGGTCAATTGATATCGGAAGCTGGTCCTTGGCTCAAGACCTGTGTAGGTCTTTGCGGCTTCAAATCTTCCAAACTCCTCACCTGTAATTTTGGAAGTATAGGGTCCCAACTGACTAAAGATGGAATATCGAAGTCCTGCATTGATTGCAAACCGTTTGCTGAGCTTCATATCATCCTGAAAATAAAATCCTATCTCGTTGGCATATTTGGGAAAGAAATCGTTAGAAAACTCTACTTCTCCATTGGTAGCTGAAGCTGTGCTCGGTGTGAGGCGATGGTAGGTATAATTTACGCCATATTTAATGGTGTGATTGCTATTTGGGTAATAGTCAAAATCCAATTTCAAATTCCAATCCCTGATCCCAGAAAACAGGCTAAATCTAAACTCTTCCTGACCTCCTTCGAAGCTAAAGTCGTACTCATTAAATACGGCGGATAAATTAAAAAACAGTTTATTGCTAAAAAGGTGATTCCATCGGAGGGTGGCTGTCTTATTTCCGTAAGGCAGATTGAAGGAAAAATCTCGACGTGGCTGATTAAACCGAAGGACATCCCTCCCGAAATATCCACTAAAGTAAATTCTATCTTTGTCAGAGAATTTGTAATTCCACTTTGTATTAAGATCATAGAAATAGTAATTGGTCCCCTCAAAGTCCGAACCCTTAAGCGCCGGCTGCAACAGATCTAGGAGATAAGTCCGCCGACCGGAGATCATAAAGCTACTTTTATCCTCCACGACGGGCCCTTGTACCGTGAGTCTGGACGATATGATGCCTATCCCCCCTTCCATTGCAAATTTTTTATTGTTTCCCTCTTTCATTTGAATGTCAAGTACAGAGGAAAGTCTACCACCATAAGCAGCAGGCATACCCCCTTTGATCAACGTCGTATTCTTGATGGCATCCGCATTGAAGACAGAGAAGAAACCAAGTAAATGACCGGAATTGTACACCACCGCCTCATCCAATAGCACGAGGTTTTGATCAGGACCTCCCCCTCGGACATAAAAGCCCGCATTACCCTCACCAGAAGATAGTACACCAGGAAGCAGCTGGAGTGTCTTGAGGATGTCTACCTCTCCGAAGATAGCTGGCATTTTTTTGATATCCTCGATAGGTAGCGCCAAAGTACCCATCTGTGTACCTTCTACATTTCTGGCACGCTCCTCCTTTTCTGCAGAAATCACCACTTCTGACACCATCACTCCTTCTGTCATTGCTATATTGAGCGAGATATCCTTGTTCATGACTACGGTGTACCGAGATTCCTGAAATCCGAGGTAAGACACTCCGATATCATACGTGCCCTCTGGCAAACTCAATGAAAAAAATCCATAGATATTGGTCGAGGTCCCATTTTCCAGATTGTTACGGTCTACTACATTAGCCCCTATAAGCGACTCTCCTGATTTTGCATCTGTGACATATCCACTGATCGTAAATTTTTTCTGTGCATGTGACAATTGAATGAACGATACAAGCAAAAAACACAGCAGTAAACACTTCTTTTCCATCATTAATTTTTCAATTCTCTAGATATAGGCTTCCGTCAAATATAGAAAGTCCACTAAATAACACCAACCTTAATACATTATTCGGCAATACACAAATAAACGAGTCGGATTCCAAACGTTATAAATAACGAAAGTAACACCACAAATATATCTTTGGTTGCCTAGGTTTTTTTATTTCTTAGACGAAGTATCCGTTTTTTTCCACGAAAGGAGAACGAATAACAAAGTGCCATCGTTTTCCTGACTATGAATGCTTCAAAATTTTTCATACGCCCTTACAAAGCAGAAATGTTTGATGACTTGCTTCGAATCTTCAGGGCGAACGTACCCCTCTATTTTCACACCATGGAAGAAAAACCCTACGCAGAATACCTTGATTCATATGGAGATTACTATACTACCTTGTGGTTGGGGCAAGTCTGTATCGGTGGCGGTGGTATCAATATACACGAAGATGGACGTGAGGGCCGATTAAGTTGGGGGATGATACACCCAGATTACTTCAAGTCTGGATTTGGAACCGAATTAGCCCTATATCGAATAGATCAACTTCTGAATCAATATCAAGTGGCATATATAAGGGTTCGGACTTCCCAACACACCTCGGACTTCTATCGAAAAATGGGTTTTCATGAGGTAGACCGAATCGAAAATTACTGGGCACCAGGCATGGATCTGGTGGATATGATATTCCGATCCCGAGATTAGCTAGCATCAAAGGAGGTAGAAAAAGGCACCAAAGTAACGCTCTCCATTGATCTTGTAGAAACAATTTTGACATGCGACTCGGCGAATTCCCAAACTTATTTGAAATTTGCAAAAAATAATTGCGATGCATGACATAGAGCCTTATTTCAAGTGGCGTGATCTATATATAGCTTCAGAAGACGAGCAGTCTCCCTTTTTCGAAAGAGTGTACAACGAATTTCAATACACACAGAAAATTTACAATTATTACATCCATCCGCAGTGGGATTTTTTCGGTTCGCCGACACTTTATATGAAAATACTTTTCGTGGATTATGACGAAGGATATGCCATCCTAGAATTCATCGGTGAATGGAATGACCTCCTTAATAATGACATCATGTACCTCAAGCGCGAGATAGTGGACAGTATGACCCAAAAAGGCATCTACCGCTTCGTGCTGCTGTGCGATCATGTGCTCAACTTTCATGGTTCGGACGACTGCTACTATGAAGAGTGGTGGGACGATATCAAAGAAGAGGGAGGTTGGATTTGTCTCCTCAATACTTTTGACCATGTGGCAGAAGAAATGTCTCGTACCCATATACAGTGGTATGCAAACTTTGGCGACACTTATAACGAGGTAAACTGGCGCCGAAAGACTCCCGAGCTCTTGATCGAAGAGGTCGAAAAACGATTGCTTTCCGGACCTAAATCACTTCATTAATCCGGTACCGATATGAAATTTGGAAAAACCACCGAGCTAGACGATATTGACTTTACGCTACCGGCCTTAGATCAGAGCTATCAGCGCATGCTCAGTGGGTATCCCAAAAAGCTCGAGCTTCGATTGGGTGCCACGGGCTGGGGAAATACAGCGTGGAAAGGACAGATCTATCCCACGAAATGCAAAGCAGACCAATTCCTACACCACTACGCAGCAAATTTCGATGGAATAGAGCTCAACACCACCCACTACAGAATACCCTCGAAAGACCAAGTCAAAAAATGGGCAGAACAGACGCCCCCAAGCTTTCGATTTAGTCCCAAAGTACTTCAATACATCAGTCACAGCAGAGATCTCAGCCTAAGCAATCTCGATCGGATTACAGAATTCTGTGATCATATGCTCAGTTTTGAAGACCGGCTAGGCACTAGTTTTATGCAGTTACCACCACATTTCACCTTCGATCGATGGCCGGTACTCGAAAAATTTCTTCGCCAATGGCCCCAAGAGGTTCCACTTGCCCTAGAATTCAGGCACGGGAGTTTCTTCGAGCCGAGCCACTTGGACCAAATCACAGACACCCTCCTCGAAACAAAGACCTATGCCCTCATCACAGACGTAGCCGGAGATCGGTCTGTACTTCACACCCGCATCTGGGGACCGGAGACCATGATCAGATTTGTAGGCAATGCACCACACATTTCAGACCAAAAGAGAATTGAGGATTGGCTGATCTACCTCAAAATATTAGCCGACGCAGGACTAGAAAAGTGTTATCTGTTCATCCATCAACCCGACCCATCTGCTGTACTCCACACCACAGAATCCATCTACCACAAGGCGAATCAACAAAATCTGACTACGGCCGAAAAAAAATTAATACGATACGATGCCAACAATTCGTTACTTTTGTTTTCATAACGATGGTAAAGACTGGGCATATGGTACCACAGATACATAGAGATTTAAGTTGGCTTGACTTCAATTATCGCGTACTTCAAGAGGCGAAAGACAAGAGCGTACCGCTACTGGAAAGACTCAAATTCTTAGGAATTTACTCTAGCAATCTAGATGAATTCTTCAAAATAAGAGTGGCCAATCATCGAAGTTTTCTGCGATTAGGCAAAAAAACAGCGAAAGATCTAGATTACGAACCGATAGAAATCCTAACCCAAATCCAAAAGAAAGTCAGCGAGCAGCAATTGGAATTCAGCGAGATATTCGAGAATCAGATCATACCCGAGCTCAAAAAAAATGGGATTATCATCTCTCCTCGTAAAAAACTAACCAAAAAACAGGAAGAGTTTATAGAAAATTACTTCAATGAGTACATGCTCCCCTTTGTACAGCCCGTACTGCTCCAAGGAAAAAAGATCAAACCCTTCCTTAATAACTCGGCACTCTACCTTGCCATTTTGCTTAAAGACCCCGAATCCAAGAAAACCGAATATGCCATTGTCAAAATACCCTCTGATCACCTACCAAGATTTGTAGTACTTCCCTCGAAGAATGATAAAGAAAAAGAGGTCATATTTCTAGATGACATCGTGCGGCACAGCCTGAAATTATTATTTCCTGGATATGAAATCCCGCAGTCTTACTCCATCAAACTTACTCGCGATGGGGAATTGTATATCGATGATGAATTTGCCGGTGACTTGGTCAATAAGATCAAAGAGGGTCTCGTAAAAAGAAACATAGGCCCTGCTTCAAGGCTTGTATACGATCGAAAAATGCCAGAGCATTTACTGACTTTTTTGATGGAGGTATTTGACATATCAAAGTATGACCTATTGGCAGAGGGAAGATATCACAATAATTCCGACTTTTTCAAATTTCCAGATTTCGGAATGAGCCACCTGAAAGACTCACCGATGCCCCCCACCCCTATATTGGAAATCGAAAATTCGCCCAATATATTTGACTTAATTTCCACCCAAGATCTATTCATTCACCCACCTTACCATAGCTATGAGAGCGTCGTCAAATTTTTTGAAGATGCTGCCAAAGATGTCAATGTCACCCATATCAAAATCATCCAATATCGCGTTGCGAAAGTATCCCGCATCATGAAAGCCCTTCAAGAAGCTGTCAAAAATGGGAAACAAGTTACGGCATTCATTGAAGTAAAGGCCAGATTTGACGAAGAAGCCAATATCCGATGGGGAGAAGAGCTGGAGAATGCGGGCGTTCGAGTCAAATACAGCCTTCCTGGATTTAAAGTGCACTCAAAAATGGCCATCGTCCGAAGGATAGAAGACGGCAAACCGAAAATGTATGCCTACCTAGGTACGGGCAATTTTCACGAAGTTACCGCAAAAATTTACTCCGATATCGGACTATTCACCGCAGATACTAGGCTTACTGAAGAAGCTACTAGGATTTTCTACTTCCTCGAGACGGATCAACCGCCCACCAAGCCATTCCACTACATGGGTGTAGGACTCTTCAATCTCAAGGAGATGCTACTCCAAATGATTCAGCGAGAAACAGACCATGCCAAACGCGGAAAAGAGGCATCCATGATATTAAAAATGAATAGCCTTCAGGACCCTCAAATGATGGAGGCACTCTACAAAGCTAGTCAGGCGGGTGTGAAGATCAAACTTATTATTCGTGGTATCTGTACCTTGATCCCAGGTATCAAAGGTACTAGTGACAACATAGAGGCCATCTCCATCGTGGATAAATACTTAGAGCATGCCCGAATATTTATATTTCACAATGGTGGAGAAGAAGAAACCTATTTTTCTTCGGCTGATTGGATGGAAAGAAACCTTCACTATAGGATAGAGACCTTGGTCCCAGTATTCGATACTGAAATCAAAAAGATCATTCGCACGCTGATCAATATGCAGCTGAATGATAATACCAAAGCCAGAAACATTGGCCTCCATCTTAATAATCAATACAAACAGTCTAGTTCTGACCTAGCCGTAAGAGCCCAGATCGAATCCTACTACTTCATCAAAAGGATCACCGAACAAACAAATCGACTTATCAAAAAAGATATATAATAGATATGCTAACAGCTATTTCACCCATAGATGGCAGGTATGCCGCTAAAACCAAACCCTTATCAGCCTACTTCTCAGAGTATGCACTCATCAAATACCGAGTCTTTGTGGAGATCGAGTATTTCATAGCGCTGATACATGAAGAACTTCCTCAGCTTAAGGGTATTCCAGAAGACCTAATCAAGAGCATAAGACAAATCTCATTGGATTTCTCGGAGCAAGATGCAGAACACATTAAAAACATCGAGTCTATCACCAATCATGATGTAAAAGCTGTAGAATATTTTATCAAAGAAAAATTCGAAGGTCTTGGCTTGTCGCAATATGTGGAGTTTATTCATTTTGGGCTTACCTCACAAGATATCAACAATACAGCCATCCCGCTGAGCCTCAAAGATAGTCTTCACGAAGTCATACTGCCCACCATAGAGTCTGTAAAAGACCACATCAAGGAGCATGCGATACAATACGAGGGTATCCCCATGCTGGCACGAACCCATGGCCAGCCCGCAAGCCCGACCACGCTTGGAAAGGAGTTTCTCGTATTCGTAGAGCGGCTGGAGATACAACTATCAAAGTTAAGCACATTCCAGTTTGGTGCAAAATTCGGAGGAGCCACTGGCAATTTTAATGCTCATAAGGTATGCTTTCCTCACATTCATTGGCCTGATTTTGGAAATAGATTTGTAGCTGGAATCGGACTCAGTAGACATCAATACACCACCCAGATAGCCCATTACGATGATTTGGCAGAGTACTTCCAGGTCCTCAGCAGAATCAATACCATCTTTATTGACTTGTGCCGAGATATTTGGACCTATATATCTATGGATTATTTTAAGCAGAAGGTGGTGGCGAATGAAGTGGGCTCCAGTGCAATGCCGCACAAAGTCAATCCAATCGACTTTGAAAATGCAGAGGGCAATCTGGGCATCGCCAATGCGATATTCGGTCACTTAGCTGAAAAACTACCCATCTCCAGACTACAGCGAGATCTTACCGATAGCACAGTACTTAGAAATGTGGGTGTACCACTGGCCCATAATCTCATAGCCTATCAGTCTATCCTCAAAGGCCTCAGTAAAATATTACTTCACCAACAAAAACTGGAAGAAGATCTGAATGAGGCTTGGGCTGTCGTGGCAGAAGCGATCCAAAATATTCTAAGACGAGAAGGATACCCTAAGCCCTACGAAGCCTTGAAGGGCCTTACGCGGACCAACAAGACCATCACCAAAGAAATTTTACATCAATTTATTGATGAACTTGCTGTGACCGAGGTGGTAAAAGAGGAGATGAAAAGCGTTAGTCCATTCACTTACACTGGATATTTTTCACCATAAGATTTTTGTCCAGCTTACCGAAAAAATCAGGAATTTTAAAAAATAGAAAAACATTGAAACTTTTTTAATATTTCTTGCATTTAAGATTCGATTTTTAACAAGTAGTCAATTCTAAGCAAATGTCAAACGGAAATAACGTGGTCAATAGATACTCTGATGCAGAGCTCGAAGAATTCCGAGTCATCATCGCAGATAAGCTAGAAAAAGCCACAAAACAGTACCAAAATCTGATCGATCAAATCAAAGAAATCACGGAAAACACTTCCGGAGACTTTACTAAAGACATCACAGATTTCTCTAGTTCTCAAACCGAAGTAGAAATGCTCAATAATATGGCTACGCGTCAGAGGACATTTATGCAGGATCTGCAAAATGCTTTGGTTCGTATTCGCAATAAGTCCTACGGAATCTGTGTGGTGACGGGAGAACTCATCGAAAAAAAGAGACTGCTTGCGGTACCCACCACCACGAAATCCGTATCAGCCAAACAAATAGGTGAGAAGCTGAACACCTTCATACCTCCAAAACGATCCATTGAATCCGAATTTGACGAATTAGAAGATATGGAGGTAAAAAAGAAACCTTCAGAGCCTAAAAAACCAGTCATCATTACGAAAGTTATCAAAAAACCAAGTGCTACTGCAAAAGCTAAAGCCAAGGATATCGACGAAGATGACGAATTAGATGATATCTTAAAAGAACTAGACTCTATCACAGAAGGACCAGAGGAGGTGTTTGAGGATGATCTAGATCTGATGGGCGACGATGATAGCAGCGATAACTACGAAGAACCATACGAAGAGATGGAAGAAGATGACGATATGTAGTCATCTCGTATAAAGGACGTAAATATATACAATTTTTCAATGTATATTTTTTGAGAAAAATTTGGAAATACCAAAAATATAGTTACCTTTGCGCTTCCAAATTCGCAGGGAACTGAGGAAACGGCCCCGTAGCTCAACTGGATAGAGTACCTGACTACGAATCAGGCGGTTGCAGGTTCGAATCCTGCCGGAGTCACAAGAAGTGTTAAATTTAAAAACGAACAGAAATGTCTAGGGTTTGTCAATTAACGGGTAAAGGACCAATAGTAGGAAACAAGGTCTCTCACTCCAATGTAAAGACCAAAAGAAGGTTTTTGCCTAACTTACATACAAAAAAATTCTACATGCCAGAAGTAGATAGATGGGTGACGTTAAAAGTATCCAGCTATGCACTGCGCAACATCGATAAATTCGGTTTGTACGAATACTTGAAGCAGCTAGAAGCTAAAGGTGTAGATACCGGCGTCAAACTTTAATCCATTCACTCAATAATATTAAAAAACCCGCATCATGGCAAAGAAGTCAAAAGGTAATAGAATCCAAGTCATCCTTGAGTGCACAGAACACAAAACGAGTGGAATGCCTGGCACATCAAGATATGTCACAGAAAAGAATAGAAAAAATACTCCAGATAGAATGGAATTGAAAAAGTACAATCCAATCTTAAAGAAGTATACCATTCATAAAGAAATAAAATAATAAGGCGTCATGGCAAAAGTATCAAAGAACGCGAGAGTAGCCCAAAGGGCGGCCAACGTAGGTAGCGGAAGAGATTTCGTGAAAGTGGTTCGAAGTGTAAAGGATCCAGTAACGGGAAAATACTCCTACAAAGAGAGTATGGTTCACAAAGACAAAGTGAAGGATTTCTTAGCCGAAAATAAATAATACCGAAAGGCTTTCTCGACTGAGGAAGCCTTTTTTTTTAATATTAAATTATTCACCTATATTTAACGAATCTGCTATGAGCTTTTTCAAGAAATTTTTTTCGTCAGAAAAGAAAGAAGATTTAGACAAAGGATTAGAGAAAACAAAAACCTCTTTTTTCTCCCAAGTCACAAAAGCCATTGCAGGTAAATCTACGGTCGATGAATCCTTTCTCGATGAGCTGGAATCTATCCTGATCTCCTCTGACATAGGATTGGAGACCACCGTCAAAATTATTGACAGACTCGAAGCACGCGTAGCTAGGGATAAATATCTCAATACAAACGAACTAAATTCCATCCTCAAATCTGAAATTTCCGCCATCCTAAGTGAAAACAATACGGTAGACATAGAGGATTATGAACTTCCCGCAGGACATAAACCCCATGTGATGCTCATCGTAGGCGTGAATGGAGTCGGAAAGACCACCACCATCGGAAAACTCGCCTACCAATACCACAAAAAAGGTAAAAAAGTAGTGCTCGGAGCTGGTGATACCTTCCGGGCTGCAGCAGTGTCTCAACTAAAAATCTGGGCCGAACGAACCAATAGTGAATTTTATGACAAAGGTATGAATGCAGATCCAGCAGCAGTAGCATTTGAGGCGACCAACCATGCCGTAGTCACCAATGCAGATCTGGCCATCATCGATACAGCTGGACGACTTCATAACAAAAAGCACCTAATGGACGAATTGACCAAAATCAAGAAATCCATAGAAAAAAGGCTTCCTGGGGCACCGCATGAGGTCATCCTGGTATTAGATGCCACTACGGGCCAAAACGCTATCGAACAAGCCAAAAGATTTTCTGAAGCTACCAACCTTACAGGATTGGCTCTGACCAAACTTGATGGTACTGCAAAGGGCGGTGTCGTTTTAGGTATTTCAGATCAATTCAAAATTCCAATTAAATACATAGGCGTAGGTGAAGGAGCTGACCAATTGCAAGTCTTTAATAAAAAAGCCTTTATTGACTCCTTGTTTGAGTAATTCGAGTGGCAGAGATTCTGAACACATATTCAGAATCTAATCTACCCAAAACTGATTAAATCTTGATTACGTGATATTTTTTTTACAAAAAAATACGCACTTGTCCGTCTTTATTTTTATCGTAAAACATTTGAAAATAACGACTTAGATATCTTTATTTTTTTACTTCGTTTCATTTCACAAGATTCCTTAAAAACCTTCAAATTCTCTTCAGAATCTCGTTATATGTTTGCATTGTAATCAAAAGTTACAAAGGTTTAATTAATAAAATTTAAAAATTAAGTACAATGAAAAAGGAATTGTTGTTTGTTTTAGGATTCGCATTTTTAGGTTTGTTCACTTCTTGCAAAGAGCAAGCTGCAGAAACAACAGAGGAGACTATGGAAGCTCCAGCAGAGGAGGCAGCTCCAGTAGAAGAAGTAGCTCCAGCTACTGAGACTGTAGATACTACAGCTCAAGCTACAGAAGGCGCTGCTCAGTAATCCTAGCAACACCAAAATAAAAAGGGAGGCTTTTAAGTCTCCCTTTTTTTTTGTCCATACACCAAAAAACACAAATTCTGAATCTTTACCATTGTATATATCGATCACATACCAAATCTGACAGCATAGATGGTTTTGACAGAAAATCTGATAGAAGGGCTTAGACAGGGCGACGAAAAAGCCCAAAAGTCTTTTTATGAGCTGACCAAAACCATGCTCTACGGGCTTTGTCTAAGGTATATGCGATTACCACAGGCTGCAGAGGATCAGCTCATTGAGACCTATCTACACATTTTCAAAAACATTCAGTCGTTCAAAAATGAAGGAAGTTTCGAAGGGTGGATCAAAAGGATCACCGTAAATACTTGCTTGATGTCCCTTCGAAAAGAAAAAATGTGGCTTGAAATTTCAGATATCGATGATCACAAAGAGCAAGACCTCGATCCATCAGCCTTGGACCATATTCAATACGAAGAACTCATCACCTTGATGCAGTCCTTACCAATAGGATATCGCACCATTTTAAATCTTTACGCGATTGAAGGATACAAACACCGTGAAATAGCTGATTTGCTCGGGATCAGTATCAATACCAGCAAAAGCCAACTAATACAAGCAAGAAAAAAAATGATCGAACTCATCACTCTTCAAGAAAAATCAGGAACCCATGGATAATCAACAAGACATCCTTTTCACTCAATTGAAAAAGGCAGCCGAAGCTATACATCAAAATCCATCATCAGATGCTTGGGAAAAAATCCAAAGAAAAAAGGAACGTAACAAACTCAAAAGGATCCTACTGCTTACCTTATCGATGGCTGCTTGCTTGGCTGTAGTCTTCATTTCTGTCCAAAACCTCCAAAATACGCAAGCAGAGAACACAATTGCTAAAAGTTCTTACCAACTCACACCATTGCAAGATATTGAAACTGGCAGACACTTTTTTAACAAGTCAAATGTAAATCAGCTATTCGTCAGTTATCAGAAGGCAAATCTGATTCAGAAAAACTAGATCTTCAGAACCACGTTTGGTACCGCAATGTCAAAAAGCTGATGAAAAAGAAGATCATTCTTCAAGTAAAAAGCTATTTTTGTGAATGCAAAAGAACTTGGACATCCATCTAGATGATGTAGACAAACAAATATTGGCAATCCTGATGCAAGATGGCAAGACATCCTATGCGGAGATCGGAAAACGACTTTTCATATCGCAGGGTACCGTACACCTAAGGCTCAAAAAGATGACCGATTTAGGTCTCATCAGTGGTTTTCAGCTCCAGATTACACCTAAGACCTTGGGCTACGACCTGACGGCTTTTCTCGGAGTTTTTCTCGAAAAATCAAGCATGTACAACCAAGTATGCGAAGAGCTCAAAAAAATCCCTGAAGTAGTCAGCGCTCATTACACCACTGGAGCCTACAGCCTTTTTCTGAAGATCATTTGTCGAGATACCGATCATCTGAGGGAAACTCTATCAAATAAAATCCAAAATATACAGGGTATTTCAAGGACAGAAACCCTCATTTCATTGGACGAACCCATCCATCGTCCTATCGATATCATAGCTACCCTTCGGTGATATATTGCCGAACTACGAAAAGGATTTTTCCAAATCCAAATACACTTTTCAAATTTTTTGTTAAAAAATATTTGGGCGCCAAAATAAATCTATAAATGATCGAAAAGATGTGGCAATTGTCATATTTTCGCATAAAATTATTAAACAACCAAATCCTTAACCAATGATAATCGGTGTACCAAAAGAAATCAAACAAAGTGAAAACAGGGTAGCACTCACACCTGCGGGCGTGTTGGAGTTTAAAAAAAGAGGCCATGAGGTATATATCCAGTCCAGTGCTGGTGAAAATAGTGGTTTTCTAGATGAAGAATATATTGCTGCTGGTGCGAAAATATTACCTACCATCGAGGAGGTGTATGGCATAGCAGAAATGATTATCAAAGTAAAAGAACCCATCGAAAAAGAATATAAGCTGATCAAAAAAGATCAACTTCTATTTACATACTTCCACTTCGCTTCTTACGAGCCCCTCACAAAAGCGATGATCGAAAGTGAGGCTATCTGTCTCGCCTACGAAACAGTAGAATCTGCGGATAGATCTCTACCTCTGCTAATACCCATGTCCGAGGTAGCAGGCAGAATGGCCATCCAAGAAGGCGCAAAATTCTTAGAAAAGCCTATGGGCGGAAGAGGTATTCTCCTCGGAGGTGTACCAGGTGTACAACCAGCAAAAGTACTCGTACTGGGTGGCGGAATCGTCGGTACTCAAGCCGCAAAAATGGCTGCAGGTCTTGGTGCACACGTATCGCTTCTCGATATAAGCCTGAAAAGACTTCGCTATCTTGCAGATGTGATGCCTGCAAATGTCACGACCATGCACTCCAACGAGTATACGATCAGACAACTCATAAAAACCCACGACCTTATCGTCGGTGCAGTTTTGATCCCAGGTGCTAAGGCTCCAAATCTGATCACCAGAGATATGCTAAAAGAAATGAAACCAGGCACAGTCATTGTCGATGTAGCTGTAGATCAAGGAGGATGTATCGAAACTTGTAAACCTACTACACACGACGACCCTACATTTGTCATAGATGGAGTAGTTCACTATTGTGTCGCAAACATGCCAGGAGCTGTTCCATACACTTCTACCATCGCTCTCACGAATGCGACCCTACCCTACGCCATCGCCCTCGCCGATAAAGGTTGGAAGGCCGCATGCCGAGAAAACGAAGAGCTCAAAAAGGGACTCAATGTCGTACAAGGTAAAGTGGTATACGAAGCCGTAGCAGAGGCATTTAACTTACCATACCAAGATGTAAGTACGGTACTCTAGATTCGTATCTACAAATATAAAAAAGACTGATGGGCCTACCTTTCAGTCTTTTTTTTATCCATCAAGCAGATGAAGACCATTTGAAAGAAGAAAACTACAGAAGGTTAAGGTTATCCTAAGGAAAATGGAAAAAAAAACTTGTTTACCACCTTCTTGTTTTTAAGGATTGCGTATCCATTAGCTTTGAGATAAGCCCTTATTCACTACGGTGTAAAAATTATTTGCTGACTATATCTAATAGAACTGTCAAAATGAAAAAAACGGAAATATCCTTTGAATTGGTAAGGGCCTTGACCACCAAAGACAAGAAATACCAACTGCATCCAGAGCTCTTTCAAGATTTCATCTCATATCTTCCGAGTTTAGACGGACTCGCGGAAGCAATCGAAGATCGAAGCAAAAGAACAGATATCAATCGATCCCTTCTGACCAAAGTTCTAAAAAAACAATATGCTCACACCATACACCCAGCCCAAGAGCAAGCGATTGAAAAATTAGAATCAGATAATGGATTCACCGTAATCACTGCACATCAGCCTGTGCTTCTGACTGGTCCCATGTATTATATCTCGAAAATCCTCTCCACCATAAATCTTTGTCAGCAGCTACGGGCTCTTCACCCTGAGGATGATTTCATACCTGTCTTCATCAATGGAGCTGAGGACCATGACTTTGAAGAAATCAATCATACAAACTTTTTTGGTCACCGCATCGATTGGGATAGACCGAGTGGTGGCGCGGTGGGAAGATTGGACCTAGCAGGAATTTCAGAAGTATTGGGCCAATTTTTTGAAAAGCTCGGTACCAGTCCCAAAGCGGAATACCTACAAGAAATCTTCCAACAAGCTTACGACCGAGCTACAGATTACCAGACTTTTGTGGCGAATTACCTCAATGCCATGTTTGGGTCTTATGGTGTACTCGTACTATCTATGGATGATCCAGAACTCAAGCGACACTTCATTCCCGTCATGGAAAAAGAACTATTCTCAAGACCGAGCGAGGGGCTTATCACAGCCCAACAGGACCGACTCGAAGCTCTTGGCCTTAAACCACAAGCCTTTGCTAGAGAAATCAATCTGTTTTACCTGACAGAAAATAGTAGAGAACGCATAATATTTCAAGAAGGCATATTTCATATCAACAATACTGAGCTTTCATTTTCAGAGCATGAAATGAAAGAAGAGCTTCATCGGTATCCAGATCGATTTAGTCCGAATGTCATCATCAGACCCTTATATCAAGAATTTATTTTGCCAAATATTGCCTATATAGGTGGTGGCGGCGAACTCGCCTATTGGTTAGAGCGAAAAACGCAGTTCGAGCACTTCGGTATCTTCTTCCCAGTACTGATACGTCGAAACTCATTGATGCTACTGACAAAGGGCAACTGTAAAGTATTGGATAAACTTGGACTTGAGATAAAGGAGCTTTTTCAGGATGAAGATGCTTTGATCCAGTCATTCCTCGCGAAGAACACCTCAGTAGAACTCAATATCGACAAGGAAATGGAGATGCTGCTCAAGCCTTTCGAATCACTCACTGAAAAGGCCCATGGTATCGATGTGACTCTCGTACCATATATTGAATCTGAGCGAGTCAAACTGGAAAAAGTTTTAGAACAAATTGAAGGTCGACTGATCCGCAGCCTGAAAAAGCAAGAAGAAACACGGGTGCAGCAGATCTCGAACTTGAAGCAAAAGCTGTTTCCGAATCATGGTCTACAGGAAAGAAGTGACAATTTTTTTCAATATTGGATCCACGAGGAAGAGAATCTCATCGACAGCCTCATCCCAGAATTGGATCCATTGAATCGATCATTTTTAGTCTTCCGCCTCGACTAACGCATCCGCAGAAGAATCTACCCCAGAGAATAAGAGAAGTAGCTCGTCTAACCGGTTTTTGAGGTCCTTGCGATGAACGATGAAATCTAGAAAACCATGCTCAAGTACAAACTCTGCGGTCTGAAATCCTTCAGGCAGGTCCTTTTTGATGGTTTCCTTAACTACTCTGGGGCCAGCAAAACCCACCAAGGCATTTGGCTCAGCAATATTCAGATCTCCTAACATGGCGAATGAAGCCGTAACACCGCCCGTGGTAGGATCCGTCATCAACGAAAAATAAGGAATCTTGTGCTTAGCTAGGAGCGTAAGCTTAGCGGAAGTCTTGGCCATTTGCATAAGCGAAAAGGCAGACTCCATCATTCGAGCACCCCCAGACTTAGAAATGATGAGTAATGGCGTACGGTGCTCTATACAATAATCAATAGCCCTAGATATCTTTTCACCAACCACAGAACCCATACTTCCACCAATAAACATAAAATCCATCGCACAAATGGTCAATGATCGTTTATTGAGCTTGCCAGTAGCCACAGACATTGCGTCATTTAGACCTGTTTTCTCCATAACGGATTTCAATCTGGAGTCATAGCTTTTCAGATCTTTGAACTCCAAAACATCCTTACTTACGATTTCATCAAAAAGTCTCGTAAATTTTCCATCGAAGATGATTTCGAAATACTCTTGAGATCCGATCCGGGTATGGTGATCGCACTTGGTACAAACATACCAATTAGCTTTGAGATCCTTATAGGTGGATAGCGCATTACAGCTGTCGCACTTGTGCCACAGTCCATCTGGAGTTTCTCTTTTGGATTTTGTAGCTGTTTGTATCCCCTCTTTGAGTCTTTTAAACCAACTCATACGTCTTCGTTTTGGTTATTTGATTATTACATAAGCACATCAAATGCCAAAAATAGGCATAGAATGCTCGTATTGTCAAAGAAATTTGAAACAAAATGAAAATAAAAAAATTAGGCTTTAGATTTCAATCAGTTACGAATAACGAAATTGCTTAACACAATCTACAAAAGCTCGTACCCCATCTAATGGTGTATCTGGGTAGACACCATGACCGAGATTCGCAATGTGGTGTCCTCCAAAATCTGCTATCATTCGGAGCGTTTCCTTCCGAATCGTATCAGCATCTGCATAAAGCACACAAGGGTCCAAATTACCCTGAAGTACTCGGGAAGGGCCTACTTGAGATCTGATGAATCTGGGATCCATATTCCAGTCTATGCCCAGCGCCACACCTTCGATCTTTGCAAGGTCTTCTATGGCGAAGAAGGCACCTTTCGAAAATACTATGAATGGTACCTTTGTCTGGATCGAAGCTGCTATCTGGTTGATATATGGGATACAAAACTTCTGATACGTGTGCTTATCCAATACCCCAGCCCAACTATCAAACAACTGAACTGCCTGAACACCGGCATCCACTTTTCGGTGTAGGTAGGCGATCGTTGCATCGGTGATTTTTTGAAGAAGGGCGTGTGCCATAGCGGGCTCTGCATAAAGCATCTTTTTTGCCTTAGAAAAAGTTTTACTTCCGCTTCCCTCTACCATATAGGCCAGAAGCGTAAATGGAGCCCCAGCAAATCCGATAAGAGGAACACGACCGTCTAGTGCTTTTTTCGTTCGCCTTACGCCTTCATACACATAATCTAGGTGATCCGCCGCTGCATCTCCTGTCAGCAATTGGTCAATATCACGGAGTGATTGGATGGTTTTCGGGAAAAGCGGTCCTCGCTTTTCCACCATATCATATGGCAAGCCCATGGCTTCTGGAATAACGAGAATGTCCGAAAATATAATGGCTGCATCTACATCCAACTCATCTACAGGCTGAATGGTGACCTCTGCCACCAAATCAGGTGTAGTAACCAACTCGATGAATCCGCTCAAACTTTCGCGGACGGCTCGATACTGTGGCAGAATCCTACCTGCTTGTCGCATCAACCACACGGGCGGACGCTCCACTGACTTCCCTTGGATCGCCCTTAGATAGAGGTCATTCTTAAGTTCCATGATATTTTCAATTTTGCACAAAGGTAATACCCAATCCCATTTACAATGTTTGATCTGTGTAAAATTTCGGAAATACAGATGACGTATCTCCATTTCATCTGAGATCATATCATCAAAACCAAACCGATGATAAAAATGTATATATTTGCACTTATGTGACGAAAGACCCTCTATTGGTTATTCATATCACATTTCATTCGCTTACAGCATTAAATCGTAACACCTTGAAAATAGCAATCATCGGATATGGAAAAATGGGAAAAGCCATTGCTCAAATACTTGAAGACGAAGGTCACGAGATCAGCTTCAAGATTAACTCCTCCAATCTTGCGGAATTAGATGAAATGAATCCTCAAAATGTAGACATTGCCATCGAATTTACCCATCCAGAAGCTGCATATGACAATCTAAAGCACTGCATCACGAGGGGTATTTCTGTCATCACGGGCACTACGGGCTGGCTTGAAAAGCTGGAAGATATAAAAAGCTTGGCTACCTCCCATCAAGTAGGTTTCCTATACGCGTCCAATTTTTCATTAGGTGTCAATCTTTTCTTTAAGATCAATACCCAAGTAGCTTCCTGGATGAGTAAGCACCCACAGTATGCTTGTCACATTTCGGAGATACACCACACCGCCAAGAAAGATGCCCCGAGCGGTACCGCTATATCCCTAGCACAACAAATCATCGATGCATCCACCAAATACCAAAAATGGGCCCTCGATCAAAAACATGATCCAAAACCTGAAGCGTATATTTTACCTATTGAAGCCATCAGAGAAGATCCAGCTCCAGGTACGCATACCATCCAGTATGATGGAATTCATGATAGCATCACCCTTACGCACACTGCGCATAGTCGCCAGGGATTTGCCATCGGTGCAGCGGCGGCAGCCAACTGGCTTCATGGGAAAAAAGGGATTTTCACCATGCAAGACGTCCTCGAACTATAACCTATAAATAAATACACAATGGAAGAAACAAAGACCATATGGGTCACCGCACCCGACCATAAGCTCTTCGCCATGACGGCCAAAAACACCATGATGGAGCACCTGGATATCCGATTTGAAGAGATCGGACCTGACTACCTCATCACTTCTATGCCTGTAGACCATCGCACCCACCAGCCAATGGGCTTGCTTCACGGTGGGGCTTCGGCAGCGCTAAGTGAAACCAATGGAAGCCTTGCTAGTTTCCTTTGTGTAGAAAATCCATTCACCAAAAAAATTGTCGGTATCGAAATCAATGCTAACCACGTCAAATCTGTCAAGGAAGGCCGCGTATATGGAAAGACCTACCCTATCAAACTAGGCAAAAGCCTCCATGTTTGGCAGACAGACATCCGAAGTGAAGCTGGCGATCTGCTCTGTGTATCCAGATTGACGGTGATGGTGCAGTAGGTACTTTAGATTAGGCATCCATGTTTCTATCCTTAATATTTATTTATTGCAAGGTATAATAGAGCGTCTTGAGGAAGACATTCACATTAACTGTTCAAAAACTATCTCATGAGAAAAAGTAAACAATCAACCTTCCCAGCTTGGATGGGACCTTTGCTAGATGCGCTCAGACAATTGGGAGGATCCGGAAGACCCAAAGAAGTAATCAGTCAAGTTGCAAAAAATCTAAACATCCCTGATAGTGTTCTAGAGGAAACTACAAAAACAGGTGTACCAAAATTTTACAACCAAGTGGCATGGGCTCGTCAGTACCTCGTTTGGGAAGGCTTACTAGATGCCAATAGCAAGGGAATTTGGACTTTAACACCAAAAGGCTTTAACTCTACCCTAACGGCCGAACAAGGAAGAGAAATCTTCTTAAAATGGGTCGACATCAATCAAAAAGCGAGAAAGTCTAAATCGGCGACTGAAATAATAAAACAACAAGAAGAAGACGAACCTGACAATATAGAGCACACCCTTCAACCTACCTTGCTACAAGTCTTACAGCAAGTGACGCCAAAAGGATTTGAAGATATTTGTAAACGACTGCTGCGGGAACATGGCTTTGAAAATGTGTATGTAACTGGCGGATCTCACGATGGTGGCATTGATGGTTATGGCACCTTGGAGTTGAACCCATTTGTGAGTATGAAGGTCTTGTTTCAATGCAAACGATACAAGGGTACCGTTTCTCGAGCCCAAGTTGGAGATTTTCGAAATGCAATGATAGGTAGAGCTGAAAAAGGAATCATTCTGACTACAGGTACGTTTTCTGAAGATGCAAAAAGAGAGGCAGTCCGGGATGGTGCCCCTCCCATCGAATTGATCGATGCATCAAAACTGATTGAGCTATTTGAAAAAGTGGAGTTAGGCCTGAAACCCAAAAAAGTTTATGAAGTGGATTTGAGTTTTTTTGAGCCTTACATGCCATGATTTCTATTTGCTTTTCAGATCTTTTCAATGTGTTAATGTTGATAAGAGTGCCTCAAACCAATGGAGCTAGCTCAAAGGACTAACCCGTTTGCTTTTGCCATCATTTTTGCAAATTGTGTAAAATATCGCCAAAAGGACTTTCTTCCTCTCTCAATTCTATTTACATTCAACTCCGCTGGAGGTTGTTGCTGACCCGTATTGATTACCTGTTGTTGAATTTAGCACCCTAAATATGGCAACTAAATGCGCCTTTATTAATGGTTTTCAAGCTAGCTTGACTGATAGGTAAAAGTATAAAACATTATAAATCTTCAGAAGGAATCATCACCCAAAACCAAAAAAGCCAGATGTCCGAAAACATCTGGCTTCAATTGCAAAAATTAATTCAATAACATCTATCTTACTCTAGTATAAGCATTTTTTTGGTTTCGGAGTACTCACCGGTCTCTATCTGATAATAGTAGATACCAGCTGGAAGATTGGCTTCTGTCTTCGAAATCGTGAATTGATGTTCGCCCTTGGCGTGGGTAGCTGTCTTTTGTAGGACAACTTTTCCTTGTACATCGAAAACGGTCAACTTCACAGTACCCTCTGTCGGTACATAGTAGCCGATGATCGTCTGATCCATGAATGGATTTGGCGTATTTTGATACAATACTGGTCTTGATGCATCTGCTGAAGTCACACCACTGGCTCTGACATCTAAATCGAGTTTGTACACCTGAGCCGCCATATCATATACTTCTGCTTTGATATGTTGATCGATCAGTTGTAAGCTGCCCAGATCACCGTCTGCCAGCGCTTCAAACTGAATGCTAAATAGTCCTTCCTCTTGGCTTATCGCTGCGCCAGATACTTGATCAAAGCTCAATCTAAATCTTCCCTCAGCAATTTTTGCCAGGCTGTACTGATCTGAGTTCAATGCAATGGCCCCATTGTTGATGGCCTTGAGCTTCATGATGCTTGGGTCGAAAGCCAACTCGAACTGCATACCGAGAATCATCTCATCAAATCCTGCCTTGAAAGTAGCGGTTACCTGAGCACCTCTTCGGAAGTTTTGTTGGTCCACGGTGATGGCGAGTGGTGATCTTCGAGAATCTGTATTTTGCTGAGATCTTGAGCCAGCAGTAGCCGTACCATTTACATCTCCTACTTTGATAGCGATGAAATCTAGGTTGGTCATATCATCCATCAACATATCCACCATGATATCATCATTGAAATTATATGGGTTATCAGGATTTTCGAATTCGATGTAGCTTGGGATGAATCTCCAAGATTGATTGTTCGGGAATGTGTCATCGATGCCTAGGATCACCTTTCTAATGGCGATCAAGTCTGCAGCTGTGATCGATCTTGAATTATTGGCATCCGCCGCAATTAATTTGTACGGAGTATTCAATTTATTAATACCAAGGATGTGCTGCTGGGTCATAACAAGGTCCAATGTAGAAACACCATTTGCAAAATCATCTGACTTCTTTGGCTTCACAAAGTAATCGCCATAGTATTTGACATTGTTGAACTGGTATGCTCCTTCTTCGTCGGTCATTTGGCTTACGCTTTCGGCATTCAATCTATTCTCTACGATCACAGATGCTTCTTCGAGTCCTTCCAATTTTTCGTTGACAATACGTCCTGCCATAGTTGCTCCTTGATTTGCTTGATCAGGGCATGCCTGTGTAAGCGGTGAATCCTGAAGAATCAAGGTAACTGAGCAGAATTCTGAATTTCCGTCAGAGTCAATCACGTACATACGAAGTGGAATTCTAGCAGAGATACCATTTGGAATATCTGCACAAGTGAATGTTCTAGCCGGTTGAGTACCTGCTTCATTGAAAGAGAAGGTAAGATTATCTCCATCACAGGTATCCTCACTCTTTAGGTCGAAGTCACTCGCCCATACTTCAGCAGTACCGTGTGCACTGATTACCCAAGTGACCTCGGCGATACAAACAGGTGTTGGTGGTTTGTTGTCGCGAATTCTGAAAGTATAGTTACAGCTTGTAGTATTGTTACATGCATCTCTTACAGTAAAAGTAACGCGGTGTGTTCCACCTGGATAATTTCCAGAGAAGAATGAAGTATTACCTGTAGCGTCGATACTTCCATTGTTGTTAAGGTCCAAAGTCCATGAGTATCTCAACTGTTCTGCAGGAGTACAGTCATCCGATGCTATGATACTATGCTGTACGAATTCTTGGCAGTCGCCTTCAGGAGAATTGATGACCCGATTTTGGCATCCAGAAATAATGATTGGTGCTTGGGAGTTGTTTAATCGGATTCGTTGAACCCCTTCGAAAATAGTAGGGTTTGTTTGATTCACATCACACCAATTGATCACTCTCCAAGTACGGATGATATTGAGACATGCTCCTGAATTATCTGTAAATGGTGCATCTTCATAAGATACTGCCAAATTGGTACAGCTGGTATTTATAAAAGTTGGTTTGCTATTGATCAAATCTGGATGTGCATCTGCGAGACTACAGCCATTGATGCTGATATCTGCTGGGAAGGTAATATCCGTTCTTGAGAAAGGTCTGTCTTTTCTGATGGTGATGACTTGTACGCAAGTCGCTACTCTACCCTGTCCATCCACAGCTCTCCATGTACGTCTGATGGTGCCAAGTCCGCAGTCGTCTAGGATTCTGACATCTGTTTTTGTAACAGACACCGTACAGTTATCTGCTGCGGTCGGCTGGCCCAAAAGCGTAAGGTTTTCTGTATCAGCCTCACAATCTACTGTGATATTTGGAGGGCAGATGATCGTCGGATTAATTTTATCTTGAACTTGAACATTAACAATACACTCATTCGTATTTCCTGACTTATCTACCACTAAGAGCATCACTTGGATACGTGCCAAAGGATTTGAGCTTACATCGGCACAGCAGAATTCTACCCGGTCGCGGTATTGTAGATCTTGTGGTCTTCCACAAGGACTACTAACTCTTCTGATCAAAAGTGTATCGATTTCACAATTGTCCGTACTGCCATTGTTGATAGAAGAAGCGAACAGATCTGCAAATCCAGTATTATCAAGAGATACGACGGTAAATCCTAGACAAACTGCTGTAGGTGCTTCATTATCTCTTACGAACACCTCGGTAAAACACATAGTTTGATTTCCACATGCATCTTCGATATTGTATACGACCCATGTGGTATCTTGTGGAAGACCCGTGATCGTGTATCCGGTTGTGGCATTACCTGTGATATTGTCGAAAATTTGATTTTCAAAAGGGCTACCATTTGGAGATCTAAGTTTGTATCCTACTGTGTAGGTCCATGAGCTACATTCGAAAATAATTGTCGGAGGTGGCACTTGGAAAGTTCCTGTACATTTACCCGGATCAGTTGTAATATCGAAAACGAAATCTGGTGGTGCTACGCAGATTGGGGGATCACTATCAATGATTTTGATTACCTGATTTCCAGACGCTTCTTCACCTGTACACCAATCGATCACTACCCACTGTCTGAATACCTTTTTCCCAACTCCACAGAGAGGGAAGTTGATATCTGTATAGTAGTATTGGATATTTGAACAATTGATGCCTGAAGGCAGACCCGTAAATGCTGGATCCGGCGCACCATTGGGTAATGATGGCACATTATCGAAACAAGTAAATGATGGTAGGTCGATATCATCATAGCTTCTTGGAAAAACTACATCCGCTACGCGTGCTCTTCTGACATTGATGGTTTGAATACATGTAGCGCTATTTCCAGAAGCATCCGTCACTGCCCAAGTTCGAGTGATTGTTCTCACGAAAGGAGAGCTACATGGTAATAATGTTTCTTGATCCGTACTTCGGAATGTGACGCCCGAACACGCATCAGAGGCTGTAGGTCTTGGAATTCCGGTCACTGGTGCAGTACTAGCATCACATTCTACTGTGAATGGACCACCGCAATCGGTAATGACTGGCCCCAGCTTATCCTCGATGGATATGGTCCCATGACATGTAAGGCTACAGGCATTGAGGGTCACAGAAACATTGAGGGTCATGCCGATGTGGGTTGCATTGACCACATTATTTGGGACCACCTGACCATTCTGGCGTCTGACTACTACTGTGTAGGCACTATTGGGAAACTGCTGACCCTCTAGGATCATATTTGCCACGATGGTTTCAGTACAGCTGGCAGTCAAGGATACCTGAACATTGTCATTACAAGCCATGACGACTGTATTACAATTCGGTGTCTGTGCCATCAATTTAGGAGCGAATATGCCCTCTAGTCCCAACAAAACCAACAGTAATGTTAAGCTTCTCATATACATTGGTCGCTTGGAAGCTCCAGGCGTCTGTATTGACTTAAGATTAGATAGTATTGAGATATTCATTTTTAAAATTTTAATATCGGTTTTTGCAATTTATTCTTGGAGGTAGTGATTGAAGGAGATGAGGGTAGCATATTCTGGTCAAAATAACCAGAATATGTCCCCATTATCCAAAAACCGCTACTTAATCACTATCATTTTTTTGCTTGAAATATGTCCGTTTGATTCGAGTTGGTAGTAGAGTATGCCCGTCGTCCCTAATTTATCAGCGTGAAGCTCGATCTGATTGAAACCTTTTTTAAATTCGTCTCTGGTTTCAAAGATCGCTCTTCCTGAAGTATCGAATACTTTCAGGGTAGCTGAGCCATTCATCGGGAGCGTAAAGCCAATCAAGGTTACATCGCTAAATGGGTTTGGTACGTTTTGGAGCAATTCGAAGCCTTCACCTTCTTGAGCAGAAGCTCTGCTTTCTAGGGTTACTCCGTGAATACTTAAGCCCATTCCACCGTCTGCTATATATGCTTCCGGCTTCGTGATCTGATCGATCATTTGTAAGAAGTCTTTCGTATGGAAACTTCCTTGAGCTCTAAACTTCAGTGTGAATAGATCTTGATCCTGGACGCTGATGGCCTCCGCAGAATTCCAGCTGAAACTCAATAGGCCTTTGTCTGAATTCTGGAATCCAAAGTTTTGCTCGGTAACGAACAGTTCGTCAGATACGATGTCTACAAGGTCAGCGACCGATGGATCGAACTTCAATGTAAACTGCATGCCCAGCATTTTCTGGATCTGTGAAGCCTTGAGCTTGATCTCGAACTCTTCACCGATGCTTACATATGCATTCTGGTAGTACAATGGAAGTGCATTTCTGCCAGAAACTTCAGGATTAGATTTGATACCTGAGGTATAGCTATTATTCACATCCCCCATTTTGATACCTACGAAGTCCATTTGGTCTTTGTTGGCAATGAGTTGATCCATGTACATCATCTCTTCTGCCATGAATGCTAAGTTCATATCCTCTGGGAAAGAAGATCTATCGAAGAATCTCCAGCTATTTGTTCCAGGCAATTCAGTGTGTACACCTAAAATTAGTTTTCTGAGTGCCACTAGGTCTGCTGCTGTAATTCGTCTATCTCCATTTACATCCGCTGCCAATAGTTGGTAAGGTGTGTCGAATTTAGCCATGGCTAGAATATGTCTCTGGGTCAATACTAAGTCAAGCGTTGTCACTCCATTGAAGTAATCTCCTGTCTTTGTAGGCATCAAGGTATAGTCATGACCAGTCTCCACTTCGTTAAATTGGAAAGTACCAGTCTGTGCTGTAGTCTGCAGTCTAGGGTACTCAGGTAGTGTGGCACCTAGAGTCACATCTACTCCAGGGATTGGTGTATTGCCCATATCAGAGACCGTACCAGAAAGTACTACCCTTCCCTGAGGATTATTTCCACCAGATCCACCGCCGTTGGTATTGCAAGAGTTATTGTTGTCTTGTATTCTAATGTTCGCTGTACAAAAATCAAAGTTTCCTCTACTATCGAATACATACATTCTGATTTGGAAAATCTGACTAGCTTGCCCAGCAAGGTCTGCACAGGTAAACACTCTGCCTGTATCCAATGGATTTTCTGAGAATGCATATCGCAGTTGTCCTGTTGGTGTACAGTTATCTATACTACCTTTATTGAAGTCTGAAGCCCAGATCGCTACGCTACCCGTGGTAGGCATGATCACAGTCACGATCTCAGATAGACAGATCGGTGTAGGTTTTTTCACATCTCTTACCTCGTATACACGTGTACAGGTGTTGCTATTTCCGCATTCGTCACTCACAAAGAAGGTCACTCTGTGGTTACCGAAATTTACCACTCTGGTAAAGCTCGGACCATTTCCTGTGATATCGACACTACCATTGTTGTCTAAGTCGATTTCGAATCTCCAAATTAGATTGGCCGCCGGTGTACAATCGTCAGAACCAGTAGCAGTTGCTGAAATCTGTGCTCTACAGTCATCTGCAGTGGTTACATTTAGGTCATTGGCTCTACATCCAGTGAGGATCGTTGGTGCAATGCTATTTTTTACTTTAATCACTTGCGTATATGTCCATTTTCCAGCATTAGGAAGGAATGGATTGAACTGACACCAGTCTAAGACTGTCCATGTTCTCAATATTTTGAAACAAGCATCATCTGTATATTGGAATACCACATCTTTATAGTCTATGGCTATTCGGCTACAGCTTCGCTCTCTGGCGATAGGTCTTCTTCGACCTACTGGCAATTGATCAGGGAGAACCGAAGTACCTAGACAGCCATTTGTGATGGTGTGATCTCCTGGCCATTCGATATCATCCGATGGGTCATTTGGATTATTAGAATTGATGAAAAATCTTCTTGATGGCAATACGGTAATCACTTGCTGACAAGTCGAAGAATTACCGAAGTTATCAGTGGCAATAAATGTTCGCGTAACGGTACCTTCACCACATTCGTTGAAGTCTTCTCTTGAAGTGGACGTAATGGTTCCTCCGCAGTTATCTACGAAAGTTGCATTTCCAAATTGACCCAGGTTTGCTAGATTTGCATCACAGTCTACGGTGACATCAGCAGGACACGAGGTAATGCGAGGAGGTCTATTATCTTGAACTCTGACCTCCACCATACAAGTATTGCTATTGCCAGAGAAGTCGAATACTCTTAGTTGAACCATAACTCTCCTTCCAATATCTTCACAGCAGAATCTGACTGTGGGTCCCCAATTGCTCGTGACACCACAAGCAAAATCATCCATTCTTCGGATATCGATGGAGTCCACACCACAGTTGTCCCAGCTTCCATTATCAAATGACTCGACACCTGCTACCCCGAAACCTTCATCGTTCAATCCTACAAAGGTAAATTCTTTACAAACTGGTACCGGCTCCTCACGATCGATAATATCTGCCTCGGTAAATGCCTTCGTGGTATTTCCACAAGCATCCTGAACCACATACACGATCCATACCGTATCCTGACCAGCAGGAATATTGGTAATGGTGTAGGTGCCATTTGGATTTCTGATGACACCTTGTGTAGTAGCACCATTAAATGGATCTGCGGAGTCATCCACTAATTTATAGGACACATAATAATCCCATTCTGAGCATTCGAATATGATTATTGGCGCTGGTACATCAATTCTAGAGGCACAGCTATTGGCAGTGGTAGGCACTGCAAATTCATTTGGCGCAGCGACCACAGGCGGGGTCATATCCATGACCGTGATAGCCTGATTGAATGTACGCTGCTGGAAAGTACACTGATCTGTCACTACCCATCTTCTGATGATCTTAAATGAGTTATCATCTGTACAGATTGGAAGTTTTGTATCTGTAAATGTCACTTCTGCATTTAAACAGAATACACCCATTGGTCTTCCCGTAAAATCTGGAGAAGGATGCCCATTATCCAATCTTGGGAAATCATCACATGGATCCAAGGTAGGATTTGGTCCCAACACATCATCCCAAGCGCCTGGGAATACGATATCATCCAAATTCGCTCTATTGACCGAAATGGTTGTAGTACACGAGGTACTGTTTCCAAAATTATCGGTCACTACGAAAATCCTATTGATTACGCTGCTGAACGGTCCTACGCACAATGCGCTTGAAACTTCATCAAAATATCTTAAAGTAACATCGGTACAATTATCAAATCCACTGACCAAAAATGAGTTATTGTTGATTGGTGTGATCACAATATCCGTGTCCGCAGGATCAAATGGAAAGCCAGTGAGATCTGGATCTGTCAACTCATCACAATCGATGGTAAGATCATCTGGACAAACCAATGGTGGAATAGATTTATCTTCGAGCCTCACGAATCCCCAACAAGCATTGCCCGTACATTTCTGAATGACTTTCACCTGAAGGGTGCGACCTATGAATTCGCTGCCAATGATGCCTCCTGGTATCAATGCATTGGTCGACAAATCTCTCAGCTCAATGTCATAAGCACTGATCGGAAGTATATTTCCCTCCAAAATTTGATCAGCCGTGATGGTAAGCTCACATCGGCCATTCATCGTGATGTTGGTAAGATTATTACACGCCATCGCAGTCGCTGTACTGCTGAGTACATTGACTTCAAGTGTTAGATCGAACGGACATAAACTCGTAGCTTGTGTTTCGAAAGACCTGTACTCTCCAGTGACACGCACGGTGTATGCGCCTACCGTGGATCCCCAGTTGACATCCAAACTATTCAAATTGGTCGGCCCGCTGATGGTACCTCCCCCGCTGATCGACCATACTACATTCTGTAACCTGGTATTTGGTGCAGCTATTGAATAAGTGGCAGCCGAACTCTGACAAACACCCATCTCACCCAGAATAAATGTAGGTGGATTCATACAGGTCTGTGAGGAGTTGATGACTGTCTGGCTGGTACCGTCGGAAATAACGACCTGCCAAGATGTTCCTGCCAGTCTTCTTCCCGTGAGGGTGTAGAGTGTTCCGTTTCCTGTTGGTGTACTCGGTATAACATAATTGTCAGGAAACTCCACCAAAGTTGCTGGCGGATTGGGCGAGCTAGGATCAAATAATCCGACTGCTGAAACCAACGTAAAAGTAGGTGATCCGGCTGTGGAAATAAAGATTTGATCTTCAAATTGCCCCATGACCTCTCCAGATCCGTTGTTTAGACAGTTACATTCCGATCGGCCTATTGCTACTTGGGCCTGCACTCCTTGTACGGAGAGCAGTACCATCACAATCGCGACCGCTAACTTGGGAACTAGACGCAAGGTGAGCCCAGACATACTAGGCCATTGTGGTAAGCGTATTCTCATCGACTTTTGGATTTTAAAAAATTCGTTATTGCTCATTTTTGTCAATTTCTGATGGTCAAGCATACTGACTTCCCCACTTGAGAAAAGCCAATATGATTTGTATCAATCTTATCCATGCCAAAATTTGCGCCAAAAGCCCACTTACTTGAATGCTTTTCGTAATATGAAATCACATTACCTTTTCTAATAATGTTTATCGAATATTATCTCAGCAAATTAGAAGTGATTTTCAAAATCAAAAAAAATCAAAAAAAATACCCTCTTTTTTAGGTCATACGAGCTTCAAGCCAATGACCGACCTCTGAGTTACCCATGCGGGAAATGATATAGGAAAAAACTATATGCTCAAAATCAATCCCTTGCGAGATCAGGAAAGAGGCTATACCATGAGAAGCTACTCAATCTAGGTAGCACATCGGTATTCCATCGGATATAGGGCTACATGAAATAAGTAATACGATTTTCAGTAGGGAACTAGCAAACAGGTAGATCAAACAACCATCAGGCTACACCCTCGGGCTTCCGAATGATCGAGCCTACCCAGTATTTTGAAGCGGCCATTAGGAAGCATTAGCCCTACGTCTTCTGTTCTGATCCAAGCACAAGTATCAATATTCGCAAGATCAATGATGTGGAGTATCCCGGCTTTACCTATCTGTTCTGGGGTGAAGGGGTCCGAAAGCTCTGAGATGGATATGCGCATTGTGGATGGCAATTCGAATTCTTGATCCTTTAGGCTGTAGGCTTGAGAAGTCAGCTCAGTCATGCCATACTCGGACCCAATGATGGAAGATGGGAATGCAGCTTGAAGGCGAGCGTGCAATTCTTCTTTGGTGAGTTCTACCCCACGGCCTTTCATACCACCCGTCTCTATGATGGTCAGCTTAGAGGCTGCCATGGGGTAGGCTTCGGCAAAATCCAAAAGAGCAAAAGTCACCCCGAAGAGGATAATCGGCACACCAGCTTTCTCCTTTTCGAGGATGGTCTCAGACAGTTTTTGGTGGTCATAGAGGTAAAATCCACTCTCCTTATCCTTGGATATCCCAATGAAAGCCTGTACCATACTGACGAGTGAACTATTCGAACGCTCCAGATAATGAGGCAAAAGTGCAAGTATACATGCATCAGAAATATCTCCATACTGCGCCTCAAAAATCATCTTACTATGGTCATGGTACCAATCTAAGGCTCGGTAGTGAGACTTGCTAAGACCTTGACCACTCGTGGCACTACTCTCAAAAAATCCAGTAAATCCATCATGGCCGGTACAGACTGCATGATGCTTGAATGCCGAAATGGGCAGAAACTTACTTAGATGATGTCCCTGCGAATATCTGACGCTGGAGAGATACGCTCGAAATACAGAATTATGTCTCACCTGAAAGTCAAAAACCAAGTCTGCCACCTTATCAAAGGAAGTAGGGGCCACATTTTTCACCAATTTCTGTAATTCTGAACGCTCTTCCCAAAAACTTTGATTCAAAACTAGTATCTTTACGTCTTGTAAATAAAAAGCAAAGTTAATGAATAAAGGCTTTCTAGCAGGGTGTTTTTGCCTCATTTTTTTCTGGATTGGCTGTGCCAAATCTCCAAACTTTAGTGACACACCTGAGTTAAGCTTCGTATCTATCTCAAAAAATTCACTCTTACAAGGTGATATTAATAATGACTCCTTGACAGTGACCATCAATTTTACAGATGGAGATGGAGACATCGGGCTCACGCGAGACGACATTTCTCAAAATCTTCGAATCATCGATAGTCGTACGGGAGAGCTTGCTTCTAGCTTCAAAATTCCTGAAATCCCCGCCAGCGGATCCAACAATGGTATACGAGGTACCATGAGATTTCGAGTATTCAGCACCTGTTGTATTTACACAAATGGCCAGGCACCATGCGAAGCATCCACCTTGATTCCTACGAATGTGCTTAAGCTAGCCATAACCCTCAGCGACCGAGCAGGAAATGTTAGCAATACGGTGGAAACCAGCCCCATCACACTTATCTGTAATTAGTCAGGCCATCATCACGCATATTGCATCAAAAAATCTGTATTGAGTTCAGATGTGTTACGGATTATAATCCAGATTAGGCTGGATCAAATCCCACAGATTTCCATATTTATCCCTGAAAACAGCTACTCTACCGTAAGGTGCTTCGTGGGCAGGACGCTCGAAATGGACTTTCGCTGATTCCAAACGAGCCACTACTGCATCAAAATTTCTTACATTCCAGAACAGAAACACGCGTCCTCCGGATTGATGTCCGATGGCAGACTTCTGGACATCATTTTTTGCTTGTGCGAGCAAAAGCCTGGCGCCTTCATCTTCGGGAGGCCCCACCACGACCCAACGTTTTCCATCGCCGAGTTCCGTATCCTCATAAAGTCTGAAGCCTAATACTTCTGTATAATATCCAATAGCCTCATCATAATCATCGATCAGAAGGCTGATAAGATGTAATCCAAATTTGACGGGTGTCCTCATGCCTATTCTGGAGCACCATTTTTGATCCAGCAAGCTACCGCCGCAATTTGTTCCGCAGGAAGCTTGGCACCACCTTGTGGCATGGCTTTTACACCACTCTTGTGCTCCATGGAAGCCAACACCTTACCATTAAGGCTCGCAGATCGGGCACTGGAGTAGGAGGACAAGTCCACACCTTCTTCCGCACTACCACCACCGTGACATCCAGAAAAGGCACAACTCGCATCAAAGATAGCCTTTACCGTATTGGTATAGGTCGGAGTAAGATTGGTACAGTCATATGCACTCGTATCAGGAGCTTCATCCTTACCACAGCTTACTGTACCAATGATAATTGAAAAAGCCAAAACAATAAACAATGCATTTCGCATATAGATGAAATTATTTTAATTCAAAAAACGGCCCAATTTATAAAAAATTATGCCTCTTGTATACCAAAATCCCTTCAAGATCCAATTTTGTAAAATATAATCTCTGTGCCGCACAATATAGCCACTCACAAAGTACTGCTTCTCATATCTTTAAGGTATTACCTGATCCTTGCAGATACTTCAGACTTTTTTTGCAAAGTAGCATTACAATCTATCCATTTTCAAGCTTAAAAAAGTACAACAAAAAAACCAATTTTCCGTTAAAATTTCGATTATCTGTAGGTTGGATGTTATTCAGAACTATTAAATAAGTTTGAATCTACACAATCCACTTACCCATACTTTTACTCAAGGAGTAACCAAACCAACAAATGAAACAATTTGTCATCATATTTAGCGGGCTACTGTCATGGAATTGTGGCGAGGCTAAAGAGCAGTCTACCATGGCAGCACCGATTGCCTCCATTGAGGAAATAGAAAAACCATTTGCTGAAAAAGACATGGAGCCACCTCTAGAGGACACTTTTGATACCCCCACTGAAGCAGGTTTTTCTGTCCCTTCTTGGGAAAAAATCGATAAAGGTCCCATTCCAAAAAAAGAACGAATCAACCAAAAAGAGCCTCTACAATCACAGGAGGAACCACCCCTACCAAAACCCAATGCTTCACCTGCCGACATAGTGCTCCATGTGCCAACATCCCTCGAGGATATTGAGGAAAATCCCACCATGCCAGAGCAATCCCCCAAAGCCAAACTCCAATCATTGACCCAAGAATGGTCTGAATACCTTGCCAAATATGTGAGTCCATCAGGTAAAGTCGACTACCGATCACTCTCCTCAAAAAAACAAGGACTTCAAGATCTTCTTAAATCATTTGGAGAAGTAGATATCAAAAAAATACCCAATAAGAACGACCAATTGGCCTACTGGATCAATCTTTATAACCTTGCTACAGTTGTCAAAATCTTGGAGCACTACCCTATCAAATCCATCATGGACATCAATCAAGGCAAAGTGTGGGATGTCAAGTGGATCCAGGTGAAAAACCAAAAGCTATCCCTCAACCAGATCGAACACGAAATCATAAGACCAGAATTCAAGGAACCCAAAATCCATTTTGCAGTCAACTGCGGTGCCAAATCTTGCCCAAAACTATCCAACCAAGCTTTTTTTGGTGAGACACTTCAAACTCGACTTAAAGATCTGACCTCCGACTTCCTCAATCTAAAATCCCAAAACCAAATCAATGCGAAACAGCTTAAGCTGAGTAAAATCTTCGAATGGTTCGCTGAGGATTTCACACCATTGATTGCCTTTTTGAACCAACATCAATCCATCAAAATTGAAAAAAATGCTAAAATTAGCTATCTCGAGTATGATTGGACCCTAAATGAATGAAAAAACTAATATATTTGCCTACGGTAATCAGTAATGACACTCTAAAATCAAAGACCTGTGACGAAAAGAAATCTTCAGAATAAACTACTTGCTGGTTTTCTCATATTAGTTTTCAATTTTTTCTACCTATCCTCTGGATCGGCAGCACACATCGTGGGAGGTGAGGTGGTGTATCGCTGCGTACGTGTAGATACCATCCTTCGTACCACTACTTTTGAGATAGAGTTCACTATATACAGAGATTCGGAGAATAATGGTGCCCAGTTTGACCAAGACGGTCGCTTCGGAGTCTTCGAGGGCAGCGGCAACAATTGGAGATTCAGGCAATCCCTCTTTTCTAGAGTTTTCAATACCAACCAAATACCCATCCAATTTGACAATCCATGCCTCATCGTACCACCAAGAGTAGGTGTACAGCGAGGATCCTATCGCTTCAACCTGACGCTGCCATGGTCTACCCAGAGTTACATGATTACCTACCAGCGATGCTGCCGGAATAATTCCATCACCAATATCCTCGATCCCGAGTCTACTGGTGCTACATACAGCATCACCATCAGCCCGAAAGCACAGCTACAATGTAACAATAGCCCTCGATTCGATAACTTTCCACCGATCGTCATCTGCGCAAATCAGCCTTTGGTCTTTGATCACAGTGCTACCGATGTAGATGGAGATCAGCTTGTATACGAATTCTGTGCACCGACAGTAGGTGGAGGATTAGATGGATCTGCTCAAGGTAATATCCCAAATGCCAATCTTTGCACCGGCGTCACTCCAGACCCCATGATGTGCCCTCCACCTTATGATGATGTAGTCTTCAGACTTCCGACCTTCAGCTCCGTAAACCCCATGGCAGGCAATCCCCAAGTAACCATTGATCCCGTAACGGGAATTATCACGGGCACACCAGAAATTACAGGGCAGTTTGTCGTAGGAGTATGTGTAAAGGAATTTCGAGATGGTGTGCTACTCAGTGAGCTAAAACGTGACTTTCAGTTCAATGTAGCTGTATGTGAAGTAGCCCTCACGGCAAAACTAGAAGCAGACAGGGAAGAAGGCAAGGAATTTACCATTAATGCTTGCGGTAATACTTTGGTCAACTTTTCAAACCTAAGTACGGATGTCCGCTTTATCAATAATTACTATTGGGAATTTGACATCAATGGTGAAACTCGGAGTTTTGATACACGAAATATAACGGTAGACTTCGATCAAGTCGGTACCTACAATGGATTTATGATTCTAAATAGAGGCACGTCTTCTGAGGCCTGTACCGACACAGCAAAAATCATTGTCAATATCTTCCCGAGTGTGGAAGCTGATTTTTCTTTTGAGTATGATACTTGTGTAGCTGGCCCGGTGATTTTTGAGGACCTATCCTTGAGTAATGCAGGACCCAACACCTTGACGGATTGGGAGTGGAGTTTTGCCCAAGGAGGCACTTCTTTGGTACAAAACCCTACCTTTAGTTTCTCCACACCTGGCACCAAGACCACCACCCTCCGCGTCACCGACATCAACGGCTGTACTGCCCAGCAAACGAAATCCTTTGATTGGTTGCCCGTACCACCCGTGATTGTGGTGGAGCCAACCAGCTTCATCGGATGTAAACCCGCCAATGTATTTTTCAATAATTTATCTACACCCATCGACGAAACCTATGAGATCACTTGGGATTTTGGAGATGGAAATACCTCCGACGCCATCAGTCCAACACATATCTACCAAGAACCCGGCGTATACAATGTCGCGGTGAAAATACTCTCGCCCATCGGCTGTACCATCGAGCGGTCATTCCGGAGTTTCATCCGCGTATTGGATGCACCCACGGCAAGCTTTACTTTTACACCAGAAGCCTTATCCAATTTCAACCGGACTGTACAGTTTTTCAACCAATCCACGGGTGCCACTGGGCAATCTTGGCAATTTGGGGATGGCAGAAGCTCATTTGACATATCCCCTACCCACACCTATCAGGATACGGGTATGTACGATGTGAGGCTGATCGTGACCAAGGACAATGGCTGTACCGACACGGCTTTCGTTCAGCTGGACGTCATGCCGCTCACCACCCTTTTCTTTCCAAATGCATTTACCCCAAATAATGATGGCCAGAATGACGAATTTGGAGGGATCGGTTTCCTAGAAGGGCTCCGAGACTATGAGCTCAACATCTGGAACCGCTGGGGAGAACTCATCTTCGAAACCAAAGACCCCTTCGTATTTTGGAATGGCGAAAAAAAGAACCAAGGCGAACCTGTCCAGCCCGGTGTCTATGTCTACACTGTCAAATTCCTAGGACCTCGTGGCGAAATCAATGAGCAGAAAGGGCATGTGACTTTGATACGGTAGGGAAGATGGTTTCAAAAAAAGAAAAAAAATTATATAATCAAGCCCAACTTGTGGAAAATAAATCGTTTTACTTTCGAACATCATTCGTAGGTTCAGAAGTGAGGTAAAAATCAAGTGACTGGCAGTTTGTAAATTCACCCCTTGAATAAAAAAATTCAAAACTCAAAGTTACATTGGATTCTTGGATTCAATTAATCAGCAACTTAACAAAAATGAAAAAACAGACTTTGACAATAAAAATGACTTCGCTCTTATTAGCTGGCACTATTTTCATGTCTAGTTGTGCAAGCACGACCATGATTCAATCTGTCCCAAGCGGTGCGAAAATCTATCTAAATGGTGAACCTGTTGGAACCACCCCTTATTCCCATAGAGACACAAAGATCGTAGGCACTACGACTGCTGTAAAACTAGAAATGGAGGGATACGAGACTTTCCACTCCTCTTTTACAAGAGATGAAGAGGTGGACGTAGGTGCTATTGTTGGAGGAGTTTTTGTACTAGTCCCATTCTTGTGGACCATGAAGTATAAACCATTCCGTACCTACGAACTGATCCCTTTTTCTGGTAATGAACAGCAAAAAATTAAACCAACCACTTCACAAAACCAGGTTAGAACAAAGGCGGAAAGACTTCGAGAATTAAAACAGCTTCTGGATGAAAAGGTGATAACTCAAGAAGAATACGACAAGGAGAAAAAGAAGATCTTGGATGAAGATGGAAAATAGGCGGTTAGTCCCACCAAGTATTAACTTAATCCGCCAGTCAAAACATGACCAAACGGTAGATTTGATCGCCTGAATACCCAAAAACTAAAAGCCGAATTCCCAAAATTTATCAGAATCCTTTGTAGGGATAGCTAAAATTATTAGATAGGATAAACTAAGTTTTTGAACGAGAAGGATATCGAAAAGTACGGAATCATAAGTATTGAACTTTTCTCGTTCTTAGTTTCAGGATTGTAAAACTAAAGGCACACAAACAAAAAGTACATAACAACTGGCAACAAAAGGTCAATAATACTAATACTAAATCTCAAGGGATAAAATGGAAAATTTAGTTCGTCTGAAGTCCAAATTACGACTGTTGGCAAAGATACTGAAAGGGAAAAGAGACAGAACCACAGACCATCTTTAATTTTTTTTGCGCTTGACATTGCGAACATAGTTTGGGCTCGAGGGTACACTCGATGCCAATAAAACGAGGACGGCCAGCAATTATATATCATAAAGTAACGATGATCACTGCCAATATCTCGCTCCTCTTATCCACATTTCCTTCGTCTCGAGAATGATTTTATACGATCAAACGATCACGACTCCCTCGGCGGGATGAAATAATGCTTCGGAAACAGTCTAAAATTCTGCCAGGTCAGGATTAGTAGTACGCCTAGCTCTGACAGGGGAATATTGCGTGAGCGAAGTGCGACAATCAAGGATAGCGAAAAACTCACCACGAAGTTGAAGAATCCGATCAGAACTACTCCAATAAATGCAATAAATACGGCACTACCTGCTACATCAAAGTCATAGCCGACCAGAGAGAGCGCCAGATTTCCGGATCCGAAAGTGATGTGCCGGATATCGATGGGAAGACCTATGAAATAACCTACCATACCTGTAGATCCTAAAAACACTCCGAGCCAAAAATTACCCGATAATCCACCGATTTTCTGATCGTAAAACCTCGCCACCCTCTTCAAGGCTGACTCACTCATGATATTTCGAAGCAATGGATGATTGGCTATTCGTAGAGATATTTTGTGGTGGATATTACTATTGATATAGGCGCCTGATATCTGGCCCGACAGAAAAAGATAAAATCCAGCAATGGATGCATGGAATAGGGATAAACTATATAAGGGATGGAGTTCGCTAAGCAATTTTTCTGCCTTATTGGGAGTGATGGGGCTTTCTCCGAAAGCCCATTCGTAGCCAAAGCCAAAAAGCAACGCCACTGGAAAAGCCATTACCACATTACCGATAAATGCAATAAATTGTGACCGAAAGATACGCTCCATCAAAGCGATCAGGGCTGGATAATTGCCGCTCATCTGGCCACCATCCAGTGTTTTTGCGATGGTGGCTGCCGTCATGGCAGGCTGCTTCGTAGCAAGTGTAAACCCTAGCAAATATAGAGCAATGAACCCAATGGCATAATTCATACTGTACAAAAAAGCCATTCCCAAAGGGCTAAGGTCCAAATAAGACAACTGCGCCTTGATCAGGCAAAGAAGTCCTACCACCGCTCCCCCGCCGAGGGCCGATTTCAGCATATTTTTGTATTCCTTCCAGTCGCTGGTGATATAATGTTCGCCTGTCTTTCCAGTATGTTGGGTTACCTGGAAAGCTACCAATCTAGTGGTGTAGTCAATATAGCTGGTAATGTCATTTTTTCGACAAGCAAACTCTGCCAACTTTTGGATGAAAGTAATGGTAGTCTCATAGGGATTATTCTTATTGCTATTGGCCATCAGGCGTAGTGTGAGCTCCAGACGATCCAGGGTTTGATTTAGTCTGACTATTTTTAGGGTAGTCTCGAAGGTAATCCCAAATTTTTCTCTGTTCTTTAGGATTTGATCTACATACTTACGGCATTGATTTATGATGATAAAGACTTGCTTGACCTCAAGGTTATTTTGAGACCGATCTTGATTTATATCCCTGCGTAATAAGTCTAAAAGTTCGAATGACTCCTTATTTAAAGTTATGAATGGGCTTTCAAAACCCGAAAGCTCCGGTGCCATCGCCAATAATTCTTGGTCCATACCAAGGCCAGAAATCCTAAGAGACAAAATCTCTACCGCAGCGAAAAACTCCTGAATATAAAAATCTTGATTCCTCAACTGATCAATACTGGAAACTTGAAGCAGTTCAAAAAGCTTTACCCACTGGTCTTCCCGAATATTGCTGACCCAATGAATATCGTCCGCATAGACGAAAGACTGGTTCAAGATAAAACTCATGGTATTTTCCTCGTATTGGATGGGAAGCAATTTCTCAAAGAAGCGACGCTTGACTTCACTAAAAAATTTGACATTTTTAATGATACCTAAGTCCGTGATGACAGTAGAAAACTTACGGTCCCGAAATAAAACAGCCAAATACTTCGATAGCCCTTCCCTAATTTCTGGATCTTGCCCCAACAAATGAATCAGATCTTCAATAGTTCTTTCTATCTCGTCGGAATCACGCATTCGCCGTGGACGCAGCTTTGATATGAGCTGAATAAACAGTTCTGGATTAAAATCATTGGCTTCGGCGATTTTTCGCAGTATGGTGTACATAGCTCTTGACATTGCTCACAAAGATACTCGGATTGGTCAAAAAAAAGCAAAACAAAAGGCAAAACAGCGAAAAGTCAAAAAAATAAAGGGGAAGGCAAATTTTTATAATCCATCATTTTACCGATTTTTTTTGAGCTTCAATTGAAATATCCAAACTAATTGCTATTTTTGTTTGAAATAATTCCATTTGAAAAATGACGAGTCCTACAGAGCCAACCAAGCGAAACTGCCCAATATGCGACGAACCCATCAAGGGGCGTAGAGATAAAAAATACTGCTCAGACTATTGTAGATCTGTCAGTTTTAATGAGAATAATAGAGATTCCACTAGTTTTGTCAAAACCATCAACACCATTTTAAGAAAAAATCGAAAAATTCTAGAGCAGCTCAATCCTAAAGGCAAAAGTAAAGCCAGTAAAAAACAGCTATTGGACGAGGGATTCAACTTCAATTACTTCACCAACGAATACATCACAAAAACGGGCAAAGTATACAAATTTTGCTATGAGCAAGGCTATATCGCACTACCAGAAGATATGTTTGCCCTTGTAGTCAAACACGAATACATCGACTAAATACAAGCCTAATCGCAAAAATCAGGTGACGTAAAGCAAACCCTCATCGTGTGGAAGTGATAATAGAAAATAGCTGGCATTTCTTCTGCTTCCAAATCATTTTTCAGAAAGTCCCAATAATATTTTTTGACGCATCGGCTAAAACTCCCTATTTTTGCAAAAATTTTGAAAAATCATGGGAAGAGCGTTTGAATACCGACGTGCCGCGAAAGAAAAAAGATGGGGAAATATGTCAAGAATTTTCCCAAAACTCTCTAGGATGATCACCCTCGCCGCCAAAGAAGGAGGCAGTGACCCTGAGATGAACTCCAAACTTAGACTGGCGATGAACCTAGCCAAGGCCAACAACATGCCGAAAGACAATGTAGAGGCCGCCATCAAGAGAGCAGAAGGCAAAGATGCAGACAACTTCACAGAGGTCAATTACGAAGGGAAAGGACCACACGGTGTACTCGTATTTGTAGAATGTGCTTCTGATAATACGACAAGAACAGTCGCAAATGTAAAATCCTACTTCAATAAATCAGGTGGTCAGGTAGTGCCTACAGGATCATTAGAATTTTTGTTCAGCAGAAAAGCAGTCGTAGAATTTGAAAAATCTGAAAATATCGATCTAGAGGAACTCGAGCTCGAACTCATCGATGCTGGTTTGGACGAATTTCAGGTAGATGGCTCTACAGTATATGCCTATGGTGACTATACTTCCTTCGGTACCCTCGTGAAAGCTATCGAGGATAAAGGTATCAGCATAGCAAAAGCCAATCTTCAGCGAATTCCAAATTCACCAATGGAATTTAACGATGAACAAATGGTCGATATCGAAAAACTTCTGGACAAGCTAGAAGACGACGACGATATACAAGCGGTCTACACCAACATCGCTTAAAAAAAAACACGATAAAGGCTGTCTCCAAAGGACAGCCTTTTCTATTTTATTCACTAAAAAACTCTACTTTTAAATAATTGCCAAGGACTGTGCCCCTCGAGTAGAAAATAAACATAAAATATCCAAACTTTCGCATCAAACCTTGGAGTCGGCTTTTTTCCTAAGCGATAATCAATGGGATCTTTCTACCAAAAAACTGGCAAAATTTAGAAACTGGGCCTTATGTAGATCCGAAATTTCCAGCTGATGGATATGACTAACCGCTAGATCTAAGTAAGCGTTTTTGACTTGATTGGCATACTCCTGAACCACGACAGAATCAAAAATAGCCTTCACTTCCTCCACTTTCTGGGATTTATCTACTGTATCGGTCGCATAGAGGGCTCTGAGTTTTTGGACTTGTGTATCCGTACCTAATTCCAACGCTTTAAGGAATAGGTAGGTCTTTTTATTTTGAATTATGTCCCCACAGGGCGTTTTACCTATTTGGTCCGCCGTGCCGTACGTATCGAGAATATCATCTTGGATCTGAAATGCGATCCCAATATTGACCCCAAACCCATTGATGTGATGCTGATTCTTTTCATTGGCCCCAGCTACAATGGCACCCATTTGAAGACTGGCTCCCAAAAGGACCGCAGTCTTAAATTCGATCATTTTTATGTAGGAAGAAATTGCTACTTCTTCTTGTTTTTCGAAGTCCATATCCCATTGCTGACCTTCGCAGACTTCTACGGCCATTTTATTGAATACACGTATCAAGTGAATAGCGATATCATCAGGATAATTGGCGAGAAACTCATAAGCTTTGATCAACATGACATCTCCCGTGAGAATAGCAGTATTGACCCCAAATCGCTCATGGACGGTGGCCATACCCCGCCGAAGTGGAGCCTCATCCATGATATCATCATGAACCAAACTAAAATTATGAAACATCTCCACACACTGGGCAGCTGGTATAGCAGTCTCTATATCAGCACCAAAGGCTTCCGCTGCCATCAGTGCCAAGGCAGGGCGAATCCGCTTTCCTCCTAATCCGATGATGTAATTAGATGGCTCATACAGAGACTGTGGCTCCTTCCGAATCATCAGATCTGGAATTCGATTTTGAAACAATTCGAGATAGGTCTTTAGATATTCCATCGTTTACACAGATTTTTTTTAGCACTTGTTCAGACAAATGTAATAAAAAACCATAATTCGGGAAGTGTTCATGCTAAACCACTAAAAAAAATCCGCTCAACCTAAAGATTTACCATTATCAGCGCTGCTCTACGGAAGTTCTTTCGTTGTATCTCGAGAAATCACTTAATTTTGAGCCATAGGGATTTTTGTGAAGAACCTTGCTAATCAAAATCAGGACCATCGTTCGACACTGTAAATCCATCATTGATCAAGAAAAATAATATATCCATGGGAAAATCGAATATCCGTCTGTTCATTCCTCCTAACACCCCCTCGCGAATCTTTCACCTTGCATGGTTAGCCTTCTTCGCAAGCTTTCAGGCATGTACGACCTTACCAAAAGCGGATATGCTACTGTACAATGGTCCCATCTACACCGCGGAGGCGAATAGCGAAGCGGAGGTGATCGTGGTGAGTAAGGGCCAAATCGTAGCGGTGGGTGGTCAGGACTTACTCGACGCCTATGACGTTTCTGAAAATGGAAAAATAGACCTCGAAGGAAATTTTCTCATGCCAGGATTTATAGAAGGCCACGGGCATTTTTCGGGCTTGGGTACCAGTCTCCAAAATCTCAATTTCCTCGCCTCGCGAAGTTGGGAACAAATCGTGGATGCCGTCAAGGAAAAAACCAAAGTCACACCCAAAGGTCAATGGATCATCGGTCGTGGGTGGCATCAGGAGAAGTGGGACAGCCTACCATTCCTCCATAGTGGTGGGTATCCGACGCATCAAACTCTGAGCGACATCAGTCCCGATCACCCAGTACTCCTCTTCCATGCCAGCGGACACGCCCTTTTTGCCAATAAAAAAGCGATGGATCTATCCCGCATCAGCCCTGAGACCCCAGATCCGCAGGGAGGCGCCATCCTCCGTGATGCCTACAAGGCTCCGATCGGCGTCTTCGAAGAGCGGGCGATGGACCAAATCACCAGAACCTACCAAGACTACCTCTCTACCTTAAACCAAAACCAAAAGGACAGCATTTGGTACGACGCGATCGAACTTGCCACAAAAGAATGCATAAAAAAAGGAATCACCAGTTTTCAAGACGCCGGCTCAAAATTTGACGAACTCAAAAAATACAAGAAAATGGCTGAAGAAGGCAAATTGGGTCTTCGTCTTTGGGCGATGGCCAGACACAATTCTGAAGACCTCAAAGCCACCATAGCCGAACACAAAGCCATCGATGCAGGGAATAAATTCTACACCTGCAATGCCATCAAATCAGAAGTAGACGGTGCCTTGGGGGCCTTCGGAGCTTGGCTTCTCAAGCCCTATTCCGATAAGCCACACTTGACTGGACAAAATACCACCGACATCTATGAAGTCCGAAAAATAGCTCAAATAGCAATCGACAATGATATGCAGTTTTGTGTACACGCCATCGGGGACCGTGCCAATAAAGTGGTGCTTGACATCTATGAAGGAATGGCTTCCCTATATCCAAATAAGAAAGATAGACGCTGGCGCATCGAACATGCCCAACACCTGGATACCGCAGATATCCCCAGATTTCGAGAAGGAAAAATCATCGCAAGCATGCAAGGCATCCACTGTACCTCTGATGCACCATTCGTAGAGAAAAGATTAGGCCAAGAGCGATCCAAATACGGAGCCTATCCTTGGAGGAGCTTGCTGGACAATCAGGTGCTCATCGCCAATGGGACGGATGCCCCAGTGGAAGATGTAGATCCGATCCCCAGTTTTTATGCATCGGTGACCCGAAAAAGACTGGACGATGGTTTTACCTTTTACAGTGAGCAGTCCATGACACGCCTCGAGGCCTTACAGTCCTACACCATTCACAATGCGTATGCCGCCTTCCAAGATTCGTACAAGGGTAGCATCAAAGTAGGAAAAGTAGCCGATTTTGTGGTACTGACCCAAGATCTGCGAAATTGCACCGATGAGGCCATACCGAATACCAAGGTGGTCATGACCATTATTGACGGAAAAATCGTGTACAAAAGCAAGCAATAAAATTAACTGGATTTCAACTCTTGGACCACCTGCGTAATGGTCTGCTTGGCATCACCAAAAAGCATCAGACAGTTGGGATAGCCGAATAGTTCGTTTTCTACGCCAGCATAGCCCTTGCCCATACTTCTTTTGGATACGATGACGGTTCGGGCTTTATCGGCATTGAGTATAGGCATACCGTAGATTGGACTTTGGGGATTGGTCCGGGCAGCGGGATTCACCACATCATTGGCACCGACGATAAAAACCAGATCTGTCTGCGGAAAATCATCATTGATGAGCTCCATCTCGACGAGATTTTCGTACGGAATATTGGCCTCTGCCAGTAGTACATTCATATGCCCCGGCATTCTTCCAGCCACAGGATGGATGGCAAAACGCACGGAGGCACCTCGCTTTTCGCATTGATCCATGAGTTCCTTTATGATGTGTTGGGCTTGAGCCACTGCCATACCATAACCAGGAACAATGATCACTGAAGAGGCCGAATCAAAAAGCATAGCAGCTTCTTCGACCCCAACTTGTTTGACCGTGATGGGAGATTGATCAGCCGAAGCTTGCTCCGAAGACCCCGTATTGCCAAATCCTCCCAAGAGGACATTGACCAGAGAGCGGTTCATAGCTTTGCACATGATCTGCGTCAAGATGATACCCGAGGCACCCACCAATGCCCCTGAAACGATGAGGACCTTATTGTTCAAAATAAATCCCGTGGTACAGGCTGCCATTCCAGAATAAGAATTCAATAATGAAATCACCACCGGCATATCCGCCCCTCCAATCGGGATTACCGTCAGAACACCCAACAATAAGGAGAGCGCTGAGAAAAATAAAATCCACAGGAGGCTTGATTGGGTCAAAAAAGCTAAGACCCCAAAAACCAAGGTCAGTAAAAATAATGACAAGTTAAGGCCATGCTGCCCCTGAAAGGTAATGGGCTGCCCACTGATTCGCCCATGAAGCTTTAAGTATGAAATCACGGAACCTGTAAAGGTAACACCTCCAATAAAAATGGATAGCAGTACACTTACGCCAAGAATAATATCCATATCTACTAGGCGTTCTTGGCTATTAGCCCAAAACTCTGAAAGCGCGATCCCAAAGGAAGCCAATCCTCCAAATCCATTGAAAAGGGCTACCATTTCTGGCATTTGGGTCATTTCTACCTTCTGAGCGAAGTAAAGGCCAATACCAGATCCAATCAAAATTGCGATAAAAATCTCTGGGAGCGTCACTAAATCGACTTGTAATATGGTAGCCAATATGGCCACAAACATTCCAAGAGCAGAGATGAGGTTTCCCTGAGCTGCTTCCTTGGTCTTGTTCATTTTTTTGATACCCGTGATAAAAAGGATTGCAGCAAGGAGATATGCTAATTCGTACAGATGTTCCATTTCTATTTTTATTCTGCTTGGTGAATGATGGAATGATATGAATAGATCATTTTTTCTTCTTAAACATAGCGAGCATTCGATGGGTGACCGCGTAACCACCAACCACATTGATGGTCGCCAAGACAAGCGAAACAAGGGCAATCCACTTGCTCAAAGCAGAAAATCCCAACTGATTGGAAGCGAGAATAGCTCCTACGATACTGATTCCCGATATAGCATTGGATGCAGACATCAGAGGTGTGTGTAAGGTAGGCGGCACTTTGGTAATGAGCTCAAAACCAGCATAACTCGCCAAAACCAAAATAAAAAGTAAAACGATCAGGGTAGAAATATCCATGAGATAAGCAATTTAGAGTTGAAGAATTGATTTTGTGAATTCATGTATTAGGCTACCTTGGTGCGTGATCAGCGAGCCTTTGCAGATTTCTTCGTCAAGCTGGATTTTCAATTCAGAAGGTGTACTAACATGCTGTAAAAAGGTAGCAATATTGGCACCATAGAGTTGACTTGCATTGGTGGAAAGATGTGAAGGAAGATTGGACAATCCGACAATCGTAACTCCGGCCACTTGTTTGACTTGGTCGATTTCACTGAGGGCACAGTTTCCACCTGATTCTACAGCCATATCTACAATGACAGATCCTGGCTTCATACTCAAGACCATATCCTCAGTGACCAAAATAGGTGCCTTTTTTCCGATCACCAAAGCGGTGGTGATGACGAGATCCGCCTCCTTGATACGTTCTTCGATCAGTTTTTTTTGTCTTTGGAGAAAATCAGCGGATACTTCTTTTGCATAGCCCCCTTCTACGCTTACACCTTCAGCGCCTTCTACCACTAGAAATCTCCCACCGAGTGATTCTACTTGCTCTTTGGTCTCAGGTCGTACATCCGTCACTTCTACTACGGCACCTAGCCTTTTGGCAGTGGCGATGGCTTGAAGACCTGCCACACCAGCTCCGAAAATCAGGACACGTGCAGGCTTTATGGTCCCCGCTGCTGTCATCAATAATGGAAAAATAATGCCCATATGATGTGCTCCCAGGAGGACAGCTTTATATCCAGCCAGATTTGCCTGTGAACTCAATGCATCCATAGATTGTGCACGCGAAATCCTAGGTACTGCATCCATGGCGAAAGAGGTGATTCCTTTTGCATTGATGGCTTTGATGAGATCGGGTTGGGTGTAGGCATATAGAAAGCCGATATATGCGGCCCCATCTTTCATCTGCATCAATTCATCGAGGCTTGGAGCATTCACCTTGAGGACCAAATCGGCTGTAATCGCTTCAGAAAAATCCACCAGCTGCACTCCCACTCCATCGTACATTCCATCCAAGAAGGAAGAACCCTCACCAGCCCCACGTTCTAATTTGATCTGATACCCCTTTTTTATTAAGGTCCGTGCAGCGTCAGGAGAAAGCGCCACTCTGCGCTCTCCAAATTTCCTCTCCTTTAGTACGGCTATTTGCATCACATTCTTATTTGGTTCGAAATACAAACTTAGTATAATTTTTATCTTTCAACCAAATTTACTGAAATGATTTTAATTTAAATTGCCACCTTTCAATTTTTTCGCAATATTCCAAACGCTAAAAAATCCGCTGATAATCCAAAAAATATACCAGTCGTACCGAAATACTATTCTCTTGTGGACCATCAAAGATACCTTTCAAATTTCGCACATAATTTCGGTTCAATTGCTGATCCGAGTTGGCAATATTCCCCTTCCAAACAACGAAGATATCACTTCCAGGTGAAAAGCGCCATTGATACTGCAAATCAACGTTGAACAAGTTGATATTCTGGTCGAAAATGGGGGAACCATCTGGATTTATTCCATCATAACCCACATCATCAAGATACCCATCTACATTGCGTAAGAGACCGAAACTTTGATAAATGACCCGAGACCAATAGTGCCTCAATCGGACATTGAGACTCATGTTTTCATTGAAAATGTATCGATTGGTCATCAGATTTTCGACGATCTGCCTATTTCGGACCCCCATCAGAATACCCGATTGATTGGGGGAATCCAATAGTCCTACATAACCTGGCTCCTGAAAAATCTGATCCCACGCTACGGTCCAAAATAAGGAAAACTTGTCATTAAATCGAACCCTTGGCTCAAAAGAGAGTGACAGATTCTTCCGGCCCGTTGCATCAAATGTTCGATAGTAAACATTGGCATCTGCTGCAAACTTCTTTCGGTAGTCTGTGGAAATAAAGCCTCCCGCACCAAAATTTCGCGGCCAAGTAAGGTATTGAGAAAAATCCCTAGTCCGAGGCTCGAAATAATCTCTCGTCTCGATGGGTTCTAATCTAAAATTTCCTCCGTAAGCCAACCCATCCTTGTACAAGACAAAAGTACTACCGCCTACGAAAAAATCACTGAATACATTGGGCTGGTGCAACCTGGTATATCCAGAATTGAGGACCACATTCCACCGGTTGAGTTTTTGGTTCTTAGGCGTAAAATCGGTGTAGCTGATATTGCCCGTGAAGGAATTTTCATTGCTGGAAAGCAGAAAACCGAGATCATTGACCCGATAATTGACAGACTCGAAATTATGACCTATACCACCCCGCCAATTTCCACTGATTTTTTGGAGACTGAGGGTATGACTTCGACCGATATCAGTGGATCCATTTTCAAAAATCTGACTCACGGCCATTTTCCCGCTGACATTGTACGAAAGTGATTTGTCATTGATATTCCAAAATCCAGCGGTCACATTGGCATCGTAATCAGATCCAAATCGAAGCGTATTGGTATTGATGAAAGCGACATTTGAGTTGTTCTTCAGGTTTTGATCCACCACCAGGACATTGTAATTGGTCAAGGGATTGGTCTGGAATCGAGACGTATTCCCTTCCGAATCTTCGTAGACGGCGAATTGCTCCGACTCCAGGGCATTGAAAAAACCAATACCAAGGCCAGAATTGGTCCGGCCACTGATTTTCGTGGCATTCAGTAGCCCATTGAGGCTAGGATTGCTCACAAGGCGCAGATTCTCATTCTGACGAGCAATGGCGGCGAAGTATCGACTCGGCCTCCCCCCAATCCGGCGGGTGTAAAAAAGATTTCCTTTGTTAAATATTTCAAGCCCTTCGGTAAAAAATTGCCGATTCTCTTCGAAAAAAACCTCAAATGGGGAAAGGTTCAGAACATTGTTGTCCGAGATGGTCTGTCCGAAATCCGGAATAAGAGTCATATCTAAAGTAAAGGCATCGTTGATCCCATATTTTAAGTCCATACCCGCACTGTAATTTAAATCTGCAGCACCAGGCCGCTGCCCACTGGGGTCTGAAAATGTATTGAGATAACCCGTGACATAAGGTGTTAGTTGGAGCCTGATGGGAGATTGAATATTGGTCAGCCCATCCAAAAGCCCAAACTGGTTGACAAATCCTTGAATCTTTGGATTGATGGGATTCCAGAACACCTCCTCCCTGTTTTTTCTTATTTCTCGACCGAACTGTATGCCCCAAGTCTGTACCTCTTCGGTCGCAAATCGGACCGCACTAAAAGGTATCATCATTTCTGCCCACCATCCATCATCACTCAGCCGAACTGCTGAATCCCAAATGGCATCCCAAGTTATATCCCTTCCCAGTGAAGACTCTCGGGCATCCAACTGCACGCCCGCTGCACTCACGCGAAAGATGAAGGCATTGATCCCATCGCGATAGGTGTCCAGATTGACTGAAAACCAATCCGTATTCGAAGTCCTATCCCGCTGGGCAAGCTCTTTTGGGATTTCAGCCGGATTGGGATCCTGCATATGTGCAAGGACGTAGACAGCCTCGTCATCATAGAGGATGCGAACATGTGTCTGATGGCTCGCAGGATCACCAGGTGTGGGAGCCAACTGCGTGAAATCATGAGCGATTTGAGCCTGCATCCATGCTTCCTCAGAAGCATAGGCATCAATCTTTATTTTTTGATCTGTTCTGGTAGCATTCAGTCTTCGCTGTGCACCTAATTGGACCGTCCAGTTAGAAACCAAGATCAAACATAGACTCCAACGCAGTAAAGAGCTTGCGTATTTATTAAGCACCAATGATTTTTTTTGCAAAAGTAAGATTTTTTCTTTTTCCCTCAAATGCTGAATTAGTCCTACGCTCTGGACACTACGAGACTAGACCAAAGGCCTCAAAATGACAAAAATCTATGACTCCGCTTGAAGTGATTCCTTAAGTTCCTTAAGTTTGAGCATACATTCGATGGGTGTCATGGAGTTGAGATCCACGGTCTCGATTGCGGATTTTAATTTTCCCAAGGCAGGATCCACTGTTTCGAAGATACTAAGCTGATAAGCTTGTGCCGGCGGAGGAATTCGCTGGGTTTTGGGTTTGTTACTTTGCATCAATTCATCTCCTTGAATGGTTTTTTTCTCAAGGGTGTGAAGGATCTCAAACGACCTGTCAATGATTTCTTTTGGCATACCAGCCATTGCGGCTACATGGATTCCAAAACTATGTTCACATCCACCTTCTACCAATTTTCGTAGGAAGATGACTTTATTCCCGACCTCGCGGGTAGCAACGTTGTAGTTTTTGATACGCGGATATTTTTCGGCTAGCTCGTTCAGTTCGTGGTAGTGTGTCGCAAAAAGTGTTTTGGGCTGATGCCTTTTGTGGTTGTGCAGAAACTCTGCGAGGGACCAGGCGATGGAGATCCCATCATAGGTGGAGGTACCCCGACCTATTTCATCTAGAAGAATGAGACTTCGGTCTGAGATATTGTTCATGATGCTGGCAGTCTCGTTCATTTCGAGCATGAAGGTAGATTCGCCACTGGAGATGTTATCAGATGCCCCTACCCTTGTGAATACCTTATCCACCACACCTATTCGGGCAAAATTCGCCGGCACGAAGGAGCCCATCTGAGCCATGATCGTGATCAGCGCTGTCTGACGAAGCACGGCGGACTTACCAGACATATTGGGACCAGTGATCATCATGATCTGGGTATCTTCATTGTCCAGCAGGATATCATTGGGCACATAGGTCTCGCCGAGCTGAAGCTGCTGCTCGATGACGGGGTGCCTGCCCTGCGTGATTTCGATAACGAGACTGTCATCTACGATTGGTTTGGTGTACTGATGCTTTCGAGCGAGCTTGGCGAAGGATACTAAGCAGTCTAGTTGGGCGATTACCTTTGCATTTTGCTGGATGGGGCTGATGTATTCCCCGCATTGAACGACCAATGCAGAAAAAAGTGCCGACTCAAGGTCTTGAATTTTTTCCTCGGCGTGCATGATTTTGTCTTCAAGAATCTTCAATTCGTCTGTTATGTACCTTTCGGCGTTGCTCAGCGTTTGTTTTCTCACCCAAGAGGCGGGCACTTCGAAGTTATTTTTATGCTTATTTGTGACCTCTAGGTAGTAGCCAAATACATTGTTGAATCCTATTTTCAGATTAGAGATCCCAGTGCGTTCGATTTCCTTGGTTTGTACATCGATTAGGAGGGTTTTATTGTTTTTGATGATGTATTTGTACTCGTCCAACTCGGCATGGTATCCTTCCTTGAAGACATCGCCTTTACTAAGCATAGCGGGTGCTTCTTCTAGCAGTGCCTTTTCGATCAGCGCTACCAGTCCATCACAAGGATGAAGCAATTCGCCCAATCTTGTCACTTGATCATGTCCGAGCAGCTGAAGCTCCGTTTTCAATTGCTTGATGGTCTTCAGTGATCTTTTTAGCTGGATCAACTCACGTGGAGAGATTTTCTCCATACTGATTTTGGAGATGATCCGCTCTAGGTCACCGATTTGCTTGATGTGCTGATCCGTCTTTTCGGCGGCCATTTCGTGCTGTGTCCAGTAGTCTACTACCTCCAGTCTATCATTGATCTTTTGTACATTTCTGAGTGGCATGAGCACCCAGTTTCGAAGCAATCTGGCACCCATCGGGCTGGAGGTATGGTCCATCACATCTACCAGGGATCTCCCAGAATCATGCACACTCCGCACCAACTCTAGATTTCGAATGGTAAATCGGTCCAACCAGACAAACTGTTCGGACTGAATACGGACGATGGTATTGATATGGGCGAGTTTGTCTTTTTGGGTGGTACTGAGGTATTGGAGGATGGCTCCTGCTGCCACCTGCGCCAAAGGCAAATCCTCGATGCCGTAGCCCTTCATATTTTGGACTTCAAACTTTTCGAGCAATTTCGTCTGTCCAAAATCTGGCGTGTAGATCCATTCGTCCAATGGAAAATGGTAATATCGATCGCCGTAGTGATTCAGGTATTTCTTGACATGAGCACGGCTGAGAATAACTTCTGATGGTTGCATCCCATCGAGTAGCTTTTCGATCATCTGATCATTGCCTTCGCTGACCAAAAACTCCCCAGTGGAAATATCCAAAAAGGCGATCCCGTGCTCTGATTTGGTTGAAAAATGAATGGAGGCCAAAAAATTATTCGTCTTTCGATCCAGCAGCCGTTCGTCGATGGTGACACCTGGTGAGACGATATCTGTTACTCCGCGTTTGACCAATTTGACATCTTTCGAGGGCTTTTCAAGTTGTTCGCAGATGGCGACACGGTATCCCGCTCGGACCAACTTAGGTAAATAAATATCGAGCGAGTGATAAGGAAATCCAGCGAGTTCTATGTCTGAGCCACCATTGTTCCTACTGGTGAGGATAATGCCGAGAATATCAGCAGTTTTCTTTGCATCCTCTCCAAAAGTCTCATAAAAATCACCGACGCGAAATAGGAGAATCGCATCCGGATGCTTACCCTTGAGGCTGAAGTATTGGCCCATCAAGGGGGTCAGTTTTTTATCTTCCGACATGGTTTTTTACTTAAATTGGTTGTAACATTAGCAAAGGTATTATTTCACCATCATTTTTCCAATCCATTCCCCTTTTTTGACAGCTGCCAGAAGGAGTAAAAAGCTTCACAAAGAAAAAATGAGCTAAAAATATTCGAACACCTAAAATTTTCATTTCTTTGCATCATAATCAAAATTCAAAAGCATGACGGAATATTTCAAAATCCTTACTGAGGAAGAATATGACAAACTTAAGGATGCCATAGCGCTGATCACCGTGCTTATAGCTGGAGTAGATGGAGAGATAAACAATGAAGAAAAAGCATGGGCAGATAAAGTGACAAAGATCAGAAGTTACAATATGTCTGAGGACCTGATCGGTTTCTACCAAGAAGTTGGAAAAGACTTTCAGTCGAACCTGGATCATTTCATCCTGGCATTCCCAAACAATCCGGAGCAACGAACCAAACTTATCTCTGACAGGCTCTCCCACCTGAATCCGATTCTGGCTAAGTTGGAGCCTTCGGTTGCTTATCATCTATTGAAGAGCTACAAATCATTCGCCAAGCACGTAGCCAAATCAACCGGCGGATTCCTGGGCTTTTTTGCAATCAACAAACATGAGGCAGCACTCATTGGCCTACCAATGATCGATCCCATCGCTTACACACCCGAGGAAGAAGAGGAAGAATAATTAGAAAAAACCTATCCTAAAAAATAGCCCCAGTTTTTCACCAAGCTGGGGCCCTTTTTATTTTTTTCTACATAAAGTAGTGGGCCCAAGACCTTACATTCCTTTCAAATCATGGATCCCCCCGAATCCGTACATTCAATAAACTGACGTAAAAAAAAGTTAAACACTATCACAAATAGAAATTGGTTCTCGTTTCTAAATCAAGTTTTTTAGTAAAATGAAAAATAATCCAAACATTTTTTAAACACCAAAACTTACCTCCCATGCTTTTTACTACAAAATCAACAGGATTCGCAAAGTTTTTTTTAGGATTGTCTCTATTCATGTTATCCAATCATCTTACTGGGCAAAAAAAAGTGTATTCCTATTCTAATTACCGATTCCCAGAAGTGACCGTCAAGGGATTAGACATGCAGGTGGATCTCTCAGGCAACTCAAATTCAAGTCCGAGCTCGAGTCTTGACATAAATACCAACTCCCTCTCTGGGAATCTATCAATGGGCTACTTCCAATTCACTAACAGATCATCCCTCCAAAAAACGGATGAAATAATCTTGCCACTAAATTTTTATTCCTTTGAGTCTGACTTTAATCAGTCAAGTACTCGGGAATTCAGTGGAGAAGTGCGTAAAAATCAGTTTCGAAGAAACTACCAAGATGACGAGCTGAGAGCAGGTAACCTTCGTGGGAAATTCTGGGAACTCAATCATTCTATCTCCTTCGGTCACAGAGAATCCAATAGAAAAGATCAAAATCAAGAAATTTCATTTTCGACTTCACGCCTCAATCTATCTCTTCAGCTAAAAAAAGGATGGGGCCGAATCGAGCCAATGGGCGAAGTATTCCTAGCTCAGTTTATTATGGATGATCTTCTAGAGGCGGGACTCATCTCAGAGCCGTGGTCAGAGACCCAACTTTTCAATCTAGCAGCGACTATTGCTACCATTCAAAACGTTCGGGTATTTGATTTTAGGAGAGGCAATATATTTCGTCTGACCTCCATCAATCAATGGTTGGCTCAGCAAGGTGTTCCACAAAACATTTCTTCCTTTGCCATCCTGAACGATAATCTAAATTTCAATGTCACCAATCAAAGGCTGGAAGGAAAGAGAATTTCCTATGGCATCCAGCCGTGGTTCCGACAGTTGTGGAATGGCAATGCGCTGGGTGGAGGATCTTCCTATGGAGTAGGCGTGGAAGCTGAATACCTGGACGTAAAAAATAAAAATCAGTATATCCAAACCGAGATAAAGGCTACGCTTGCTCAAGATTTACAATTTTCAGATGTAATCGATTCACCTGAAAATCTTACATCCCTCCGATTGAAATACGGTGTGTTCTACAATCCAAACAGCAGAACCACCTACGGCTTATCTTTTGGAGCTGACTACCTCACGAGGAATTATGCTGAGCACGCCATCTATGGTGTTTCAAATTTTAATGCGAATTATTTTATTAACAATAGATCTCGAATCCGAATAAATATGGGCATTAATCATCGGATAAACAATGAAGGGATCTCTTTGGATCGAACCATCTATTCTGAATTTGACCAGAATTTTAGACTGAATCAATCAGCGACAGACAATCTCAATATCATCAATTCCGGCAGTGGAACCAGAACAAATATTTTTGGATTTGTAAGTTTTCTACACAACTTTTTTTAAACTTTATCGGAAACATATAGGGAAAAGTCAACTGGTGCAATGCCATCAGTTTTCAAATATCCTTTCGGCTCATGATCTATCCCTATTATTGTATACTTGAGTGAAGCCAATGGAATTAACGGTACTAGCTATTTGCATCACAATTAATGGCTTCTTGGGCAATGAATTGGAGCCAATGTTGTTTGCTTATTTATTTCCATTAATGGAGAACGAGCTAGGGGCTCTATCATAGCTTTGAGTAAGTTCATGAGGGGCCATAGTATTTTTCTTGTAAGGAATCAAACTAAACTTCGAAAAAATCAAGCTTCTGCTGGAAAACAAGAACTAGTCTAGTGAATGCTATGACATGCGAGTTTTTGCATCCACCTATTGGATGTCAGGTCCCAATTAGCAGGAAGGATAATAAATATTCAACTTGGCCTATACTAAATAAGCCGACCCCTTGTGAGGATCGGCTATCGTATTTTTACAAAGGTTTAATTTATTGGAGAGCTGAGGCTGCTGCGTTATTTTTTACAACAATCGCCGTTATGATACAAAGCACGAATAAGGCTGCTGCAAGGCCCCAAGTAATCTTTTCGATAAGTTCTGTTGATTTTGCTGCTCCAAACATTTGATTTGCGCTTGCACCACCAAACGTAGAGTCAACCCCACCTCCTTTCGGATTTTGGATCAAAACGACGGCCATCAACAAAGCGCAAACTAGAGCGATCAGGACTATTAGGAAAGTAACCATTTTAAAGTCTATTTTTTAATTCTTCAATTCGAGCCGCAAAGTAACTACTTTTTTCGGGAATATTCAAACTTAATTGCAAATACATTTCAATGGCATCGCCAATGTGGCCTTGTGCAGCTAAAATTTTAGCCAATGGTTCAGAAGCAATTTTATCAGATTTCCGGATAGATTCTTGGACTGTTTGCTCTATCTTAGAAACTTTACGAATTTTCTTTTTCAAATTTCCATCATTCAATGGTTTTTGATCGAGTAGCCACTGATGAAACTTAGAGAGCTGTGTCGGATTGATCGTGATAAGGGTTTTGTCTTTTTTCTTTTTCTTTTTCTTTTTTTTGGGTTCCATAGATCCAATCACTGATGAATTATCTAAACTGGGATCCGAAAGATCAAAAACTTCAAAAATCGCATCTTCTTCGGCTTCGTGAATATCAAAGTGCAGGTGTGTCTCTTCTGATGAATTTTCATCCATTATTGAAGCGACGCTTTCATTGGCCCCATGTATTGCTAATTCTGATCGACTCGGTGCATCCTGCGTAGGAATTTGGGGCTGAGAAGAATCCCATTGGTCCACCATTCGGAGTAGGACCTGATTAGCCCATCCCGTATTGTACAAGGCCTTTACCCCAAGGTCATTGCTATTGGTAACCAAACCAAGACTGGATGGGACCTCCGTGGAGGCAGATGGTTGTTGTTTTATCTTTTGTATTAGACGAATCGCTAGGTTCATTCAATTTTATAATTTTCGCCTACCAAGATGTAAAGGCGTCATTGAAAATACGTTCAGTAAGCTGGTCAAAAATAATGCCGATTAAGTTTCCTTCGATGGCTTGAAGGTCGTTTGTACTATCATAGGTCTGAAAAAAACTGAAGGTCTTGGTCCATTTATCATCCTCCTTCCTATTGTTTTGATAGTTGACTTGCACGGCGATTTCGAGTTTATTGAGGGCCACGGTATTTCCCTCTACGGGTGCTTCGGCGGTGACAGCATACCGAGTGACTTCCCCCGTAAAGCTAATATCCGGATCAGTGGTATTGAGTTTAAGTCGCGATTCATTGCGTACCTTGGTACGGAGTGCTTCTGAAAATCTAACTTCGATGTCCACGGGTGCATTGAGGGCACGAAGCTGAAAGTTTTCCACTTCAAAGGTATTGAGATCTGGCGGGATGGAAATGCCCTTGAAGCTGTACACACATCCGGACATGGGCACCAAATAGCCCACTACAAGCAATACTTTCACCCAGAAAAGAAAACTTTTGCGAGCAAAGGACACGGCGATTAAAGGCAGTGCAAAGTGTGAGAATTTGGTCAGGTATGTACGGTCCATGGGTGTGCTTTTTATTCCTCGATGTTGTAATACTTGATCTTTCGATAAAGGGTCCGCTCGCTGATGCCGAGTTCGTCGGCGGCTTCTTTTCTTCTTCCGTTGTTTTTTTTCAGGGCCTTTTGGATCATTTCCTGCTCCATGCGCTCGAGGGATAGATTTTCTTCCACCACCTCTGTTTTACTGTATTTCTGTATAGATTCTTGATCAAGTACGATGGGTTTCTCTCCTGTAAATGCTGAAGGCGAGTGGCCTGCTGTACGGAATCTAAAATCTGTGGTATTGAGATTGCCTGCCTCTTCGAAATGCATATTGGTGTAAGGTCTTGCAGATTCGATATCTGGGACGTCTAAGCTATTGTGATGGATGATGTTGTACACGAAAGTCTTCAGCTCATTGAGTTCTGCCTTCATTTCCAGCATAGCCTTTAGGATGACCTCCTTCTCATAAGCTAGGGAGGCGTCAGATTCCATATTGAATCGCTGTGCAGGTAGCGGACGTTCTAGCAAATGCGGAGCATATGTCTGAATAGTCTGCTCATCGATTAGGCGATCATCCGCTAGTACGGAGAGCTGTTCGATCATATTTTTCAGTTCGCGGATATTTCCGGGCCACCGATATCTTTCGAATATTTTTCGGGCTTCGTCATTAAGCTGGATGCTATCTGTCCTGTATTTTTCAGCAAAATCAATCGAAAACTTGCGGGAAAGCATATAGATATCCTCCCTTCGCTCGTGGAGGGCTGGAATCTTGATTGGTACGGTACTTAGTCGGTAGTACAGATCCTCCCGAAATTTACCTTTCCGCATACTTTCTTCGAGATTGACATTGGTAGCGGCGATGATACGCACATCCGTCTGCATGACCTTGGAGCTTCCTACTCGGATAAACTCTCCCGACTCCAATACACGAAGCAAGTAGGCTTGGGTATCAAGCGGCATCTCTCCGATCTCATCGAGGAAGATCGTACCTCCGTCCACCGTTTCGAAATAGCCTTTTCGTTCGCCCGTCGCACCCGTGAATGCGCCTTTCTCGTGTCCGAACAACTCAGAATTGATCGTACCTTCGGGTAAGGCTCCGCAATTGACTGCTATAAAATTATTGTGTTTACGTTTACTAAGTTCGTGGATCACTTTGCTGAAAGCCTCCTTACCTACCCCACTTTCTCCTTGGATGAATACTGACAAGTCCGTACTAGCCACTTTGATCGCTGTAAAAAGTGCACGATCCAGCGCCTCGGACCTACCGATGATGCCGAATCTTTGTTTCACCGCATTGATATTGGTCGTTGCCAAATTGGTTGTTTTTGGGTTGGTTGTATAATATGATCCCTATCTATTTAAGAAATCTTTGAAGATGTGGTCGATCTCAGGTAAACGCACTTTTTTAGACATTTGTCAATTCCCCAATGAGGGTGATGCTCGAAAAATCAACAATTCGGGCATGGACAAAATCTCCGATCTTCGATACCCCATCTTTGGGGACGATAACCACCTTGTTCTGGGAGTTTCTACCCTTCCAGTGCTGATCAGATCTACGAGATTCGCCATCGATGAGGATTTCAAAGACTTTGCCAAGATCCTCTTTATTGTGTGCAAGGGATACGGCCTGCTGTACGTCAATGATTTCTTGAAGTCTGCGCTTCTTCACATCTGCCGGAATATCATCTGGATATTTGCGAGCAGCCAGCGTTCCCGGCCGCTCAGAGTAGGCAAACATATAGGACATGCTGTACTTTGCAAATTTGATCATATCCACAGACTCCTGATGCTCCTCCTCTGTCTCGCTACAGAAACCAGCGATGATATCTGATGAGATGGCACAATCAGGCATGATTTCGTAGATCCGATTGACCTTGCTGATGTACCACTCCCGATCATAGGTGCGGTTCATGAGCTTCAGGATGCGGCTATTGCCCGACTGAACGGGTAGGTGTATATATTTACAGATGTTATCGTACTTCGCCATGGTGAAGAGTACTTCATCGGTAATATCTTTTGGATGAGAAGTGCTAAATCTGACCCGCAGTTTTGGGTGAATTAAGGCTACCATCTCTAGCAGCTGCGCAAAATCAACGATCTCTTTCGATTCGGGATTTTCCCATTTGTACGAATCCACATTTTGCCCAAGAAGGGTCACTTCTTTATAACCCTGGTTTACCAGATCGGTAGCTTCTGCTACGATGGAAAAAGCATTGCGGCTACGCTCCCTACCGCGGGTAAAGGGCACCACACAGAAGGAGCACATGTTATCACAACCACGCATGATGGAAATAAAGGCGGAAACCCCATTGGTATCCAATCGCAGTGGTGCAATATCCGCATAGGTTTCCTCCCGCGACAATAGCACATTGATACCACGCTGGCCTTCTTCGGCTACATTGAGCAGATTGGGCAGATCCCGGTACGCATCTGGACCGACGACGATATCAACCAATTTTTCTTCTTCGAGAAATTTTGACTTCAGTCGCTCAGCCATGCAGCCTAGGACACCGATGACCGTTTCAGGTTTGGATTCTTTGACTTTGTTGTAGATTTTTAGGCGATTTCTGACGGTATCCTCTGCTTTCTCTCGTATGGAACAGGTATTGACCAGAATCAGATCTGACTCCTCCATTATTCTTGTCGGAAAATATCCAGCCTCAGCCAGAATAGACGCCACGATCTCAGAATCACTGAAATTCATCTGGCAGCCATAACTTTCTATATAAAATTTCTTTTGGCCATGTGCTAGGACACCCTGATCGTTGTAGTAAACCTGCCCTTGTTTTGACTCATCAATATCTTTTACCGGGGCCTCCAGCGTAGGATTGTTATCGTACATATTGTCGCTATATTTGGATCGTAATATTCCACCTAATTCTTTCAAGAATTGCTTTTCCTCATCAATACCTTGGGTACAAAGAGCCTGATTAGATACACCTCCCAGAAAAATCCTGATGGAGTGCAAAATTAATCATTTTTCTGGTTCAGCGTGACAAAATGTCAGAAATTAAATCATTGGATCAAAAAATCAGGCTTTCACGTGAATAAATCGCTTTTTCCCTTGTAGATCAAGTAAGACTTCTACCTTGCCCAAACCCTTAAAAAGCACTCGAGTTTCTTTCGCTAATAGTGGGTTGATTTCCAATAAGATAGGTCCTCTCCGTGTCCAATTTTTCACAGCGAAGTCCGCAATCTTTCTGTAAAAAATCAGGGGGTCATCCCCTTTTGGAAAAAGGGCTTCGGGTGGTTCGTGAAGGGCCACAATTGGGTCCAGATCCTTGGCTTCATGATGCATGACATACGGCGGATTGCTGATGATGAGGTCATAAGTAGCCAAATTTTCCCAATTTTCGACTGAGAGGAAGTCCAGAACTTTTAATTCAACTTCTGCGTGGTACCTCCTGAAATTTAATTCTGCAATGGGAACGACTGATGGCTCTACATCGATGGTGGTAACCGTGGAATTAGGAAAATTTCGTTTCAACGATAGGGGAATCACCCCAGAGCCCGTACCAATATCGAGTATCTTTGCAGTAGGTGCTTCTTGCAGTGCTTCGAAAGCCAATTGTACCAGTTCTTCCGTTTCAGGTCTTGGGATGAGCACACCCGGACCCACAAAAAGGATCATATCCATGAAATAAGCCATTCCTGTGATATACTGTAGCGGCTCCATGCTTGCGAACCGAAGAACGTCGGATGTATTAAATTGGACTTGGATCTCGGGGAGCGAGAGCCCACAGTTTGCCAAATCTTCAATGTAAAATGGTGCCACAATATCCGCCTCGGGATAATCCATAGCAGTCAACGCATTGGTAATTTCGGAGCACAACTCCGGAAAGCTCAGTTTACTCATCAGCAGTTTTTACGAATTCATCATTTTCCCAGATACCTTCTTTTTTGATGGAACCTTTTTTATTCTTCAAGACACCAAAACCATGGCGACGGTCGTTTTTCCAAGCTCCTGAGTAACTTTCGCCGTTTTTCCAGCGGTAGGTACCGAAGCCTTCTCGTTTGTCGTAGACATAACTCCCCTCATATCGTTCGCCATCCACCCAAGTATGATTTCCGAATCCATGCCTCATGCCATTTTTCCATTCTCCCTTATAATAGCTCCCTGTATTCCATACACCGATTCCGCTACCATTGGCTTGATTATTTTGTATTGAACCGGCATATTGAATAGTGTATCCCTTGGCATTCTGAAATTCAAGCATGCCTTGACTAACATTGATAGTGTTAGTTTCTAAGGGTTCAGATGGTGCGTTTTCTAACCTTCCGACCAAAGAATCATTGGAGGGCATCTTGAGATTTTCAGTTTGCTTTGAGTCCAAACTTATCCTTTGTGAATTCCTTCTCTTTTCAGAAAGAGAAGTTTCAGAAGAAGACTTCGATTGCCTCTCTTCAGAATTCTCCTCGAAAATAGGACGCAGATTGCTTTCTTCTACTTCGATAAGAGGTGCTGACTGAGCATCCTCAGAGCCCCTAGGTCCTGAATTCAGGCCTTGTAACCACAAATATATCAAAACAAAATTCAACAAAATCGAAAAGCCCAAAGTCCAGTCCTTCCACCTCATACATCACCTGTTTAATCTACAAATCGAACATTTTGCTCCTTATTTTTTCCGAGAAGAGACAACTGATCAATGGCAATGGCAATCATCAATCCTTTGTCATGATCAAACTCAAATCCAGTGCTTCCACGGGTCCGAAAACGATCTACGTACCTTATCTCAGCCCTAGCTCCAGTGAGAAACCGAGCTCCAAGGCCGATATATAGCCGATTTTGGTTGAAGACATTTAATACCACGTTTTTTCCCATGTTAAGGCCGATTTCATTAGAAGCTGCAAAGTAAAAAATATTATTCTCATAAAAATCATCACTATTGAGCACGACACGAATTCTATACCGCAAACGGAAGCGTGTCAAAAACCTTAAGGACTCATTGTCAGGTATATCCTGCCACCTGAGCTCATATCGATACCGCCATGTATGAATGATTCGGCCACCCCACTGCTTGATATGGTGAAAAAACTGAAAAGTTGTGCGATATTCATGGTAGGGAATGCGTGGTACATCTTCAGGTTTACCCACATACTCGACCGTCCGCATCAGTCCCAAAGGCGAAAGCGAAAACCTTGAATATGGGGAAAACTGATAGTGCAACCATGGTCGAAGGCTTTCTCTAAGTGGACTCGAAAAAATGGAGCCTTGGTTGAATTCATTTTTACGTCTGTACACAAAATCTACACCCCAACCAAATTTGTTGTCATAGATTTCATTCACCTCCGTCTTCGACCAAAAAACCCGATGTGGATACACTACTTTACCTTGCGAATACAGCCAATGTCCGCTACCCAAAAATGTTAATACCAAAATGCAGTATGTCTGTATAAAAATCCTCATATCATGCAAAGCTTCTTCAAAACTAAGAAGTCTTAATTGAAAACAAATGAAAATATGACGAATTTTAAGTCATTTTAACATAAATTGAACATTTTTCAAAAAAATAAGTAGAAATCCGTACGATTATCAAAATTTAGTCGTACATTGCAGTGTTTTTGATTTTAGCCTTTATTTTCCAAGTATTCTTGACATGTGAGCCTAATCTTAAAAATCATTTTTTCACATTTTATTTTTTTTTCATTTTATGAACATTTTTGTTGCTAAGTTGAGTCCCAATACCACAAGCGAGGACTTACAAGATTTATTCGGCCGTTTTGGCACTGTAGTTTCTGCAAAGGTTATCTTTGACAGAGAAACTGGAAATTCTAAAGGTTATGGTTTCGTAGAAATGTCTGACGAAACAGAAGGCAATGATGCCATCGAAAACTTACACGAATCAGAATTTGACGATGCTGAGATCGTAGTTAAAAAAGCTAGACCAAAAGAGGAAGGTGCTCCAAGAGGTGGTGGCTTCAACCGTGGCGGTGGCGGCGGTGGTGGCTTCAAGCCAAGAACTGGAGGTTACTCTGGTGGTGGCGGTGGAGACCGAAACAGAGGTGGCGGATCTGGAGAGAGATCTGAGTACAGAAAAAGATATTAATCTATTTCAGAGCAAAAGCCAATCACAACGATTGGCTTTTGTTTTTTTATAAATTCCCATTCCCCCAAATACTCATTTTTTACTTAATTCTGGAATTCGGAACCAGTCCAGCCCTCAATTTTTAATGGCGAATTCGCTAAATATCTTCCCCAATTCCTTTCCTCTCCCAAGATAAATTTACTGACCTCATTTGGCAAGCTTCTGCCCAAAAGTATTCGAATGAAAATGAGCAAAAAGACTATGGACTTCCCTGATATAAAAACCAACATCACAGTTTTGTAATAAAACAAGCTTGGCTTGTAACCTATATCCTTCTATTCCTGAATTCTAGAAAAAACTTCCTAGTTTTGTCGCCAATATCTGGACTCGCAATAGGCGGTCGAACAAATTCTTGGTAGGTGGATCAGTAAATCTAAATATCAAGGAGGAAGCGGCCACTACCTAGCCCAAAAAACTCAAGAAGCAAAAATGTCAACAAATACCTCAGAAAATCCCGCAAAACCAAAAATTACCAAAGCGGGGATAAGAGCTACCCTTTACGTTTTCAAGTATATCCTTCCATATAAGTACCACTTCATCGGTGGAATGATTTTCTTGATCCTGGGGAGTCTAATCTTCATGATTTTCCCAGAGGCAGCAGGTGAAATGGCAAATGTGGCCATTGGTAAGGGCAAGTACGACTTCGGCTTCAAGCTGGATCTCAATGACTTCGGCTGGCTTTTCCTCATTATCTTATTGGCACAGGGGATCTTGAGTTACTTCCGTACCGTCCTCTTTGCCATCGTATCCGAACGCGGCATGGCAGACTTACGCAAAGACCTTTATGACAAAATCATCAGCCAACAGATCAGTTTTTTCGAAGAGCGCAGGGTTGGAGAGCTCAGCAGCCGAGTGACCACAGATGTGGAGCAATTACAAACCGCACTTTCCATTACGCTGGCTGAATTTCTTAGACAAATCGTGGTCCTCATATCAGGGATTATCATCATTGGCTATCTCATGCCGCGGCTATCATTGGTCATGCTCCTCACATTCCCGCCCATCGTGATCGTGGCTATGGTCTTCGGTCGATACATCCGCAGGCTATCGAAAAATCGACAAGATAAACTCGCGGATACCAATACCATCGTAGAAGAAACTTTTCAATCCCTCCAAGTGGTGAAGGCCTTTGCCAATGAATGGTACGAATCCATCCGCTATGCCAAAAGTATTGACCAAGTGGTGAAGATATCAATCGACTTTGCGAAGGTCAGAGGGTTGTTTTTCATATTTATCATCACCATCCTGTTTGGGGGTATATTTTTCATCTTGTGGAGAGGCGCCATCATGGTCCAAGAAGGATACATGGAGCCGGGAGACCTGTTTTCATTCATCATTTACACAGGTGTGTTAGGTGGAGCCATTGCCAGCCTTGGTACGCTTTATACCACATTAGCCTCTGCCATTGGAGCTACGGAACGTATACAAGAGATCCTGGTGAGTGATACGGAAATACCGCAGCCCATCGTCAAGCCTATCGAAACCGAAAAAATAAAGGGGGATGTACGATTCGAAAACATAGAGTTTTCCTACCCTACCCGATCGGATATCCAAGTACTGAAATCTGTCAACCTCAATATCCTTCCAGGGCAAAAAATCGCCCTCGTAGGTCAAAGCGGAAGTGGAAAATCTACCTTGGTACAATTGCTCATGCGATTCTATCCCATCCACCACGGGCAGATCCTGGTAGACGGCAGACCGATCACTAGCTACCACATCTCCTCCTATCGAAGGCACGTAGGCGTGGTGCCGCAGGAGGTCATCCTATTCGGAGGAACGATCCGCGAAAATATCGGCTACGGAAATCCGAGTGCATCTGAGGAAGAAATCATCCAAGCCGCCAAAGAAGCCAATGCCTGGGAATTCATCGCACAGTTTCCTGAAGGTCTGGATACCGTGGTGGGCGAACGTGGCATCAAACTCTCTGGTGGACAGCGCCAACGCATCGCCATCGCACGGGCCATTCTGAAAAACCCTTCTCTTCTCATCCTCGATGAAGCCACCTCTAGCCTCGATGCCGAAAGCGAAAGACTGGTACAAGAGGCCTTGGATCGACTCATGGTAGGCCGCACCTCCATCATCATCGCCCACCGACTATCTACCATCAAGGATGTAGACTGTATCTATGTCTTGGATCATGGAAAAATCGTGGAGTCCGGTACACACGACGAACTCATCAGAAAAGAAAATGGGGTCTATCAAAATTTAGCCAAACTCCAATTTGAGCTGAATACCTAGTCTTTTTTGAAAAAAATCAAGCAATCATTATCTTTGTCGGACGAGGCAACCTCCGTAAATCGAGGAATTTGGGCGACAAACAATAGCTCGCCTTATACTACGAGGGAACATGGATCGTTTTCATTCAGGAATCAATACAAACATAGAAGACATGATGCATTATTCAAAATATCGATTACTCTCTCTTTTGGTGGTGCTATTTACTTTGATGAATAGCCAGCTGAGCTATGGCCAGTTTGGTTACGGACTGACCGCCACCACGGAGCTTTACAGCAGATTTCGTAATCCCTCTGATGCGACTGGTGCGAGCCCATCCGCTGGATCTGCACTGATCAATCTGGGCGTAGGACCTAAAATCTGGTTCGGAAATAAAAAAAGAAGCCTTTCGCTGGAGGCATTGGCCAATATCCACCCCTTTGCACTTTCTACAGCTGATTACAAGGGGATTGGAGCCGTCAGCTTTCCCATCATGGCAAAGTTTAATTTCAATGGACTCAGCGGACTAGAACGCGAAGGGCTACTGGGATTTTCGATTGGAGGAGGAATACAGTATTCGAGGACAGAACTATTCGGTGTCACGCAGGAATACAAAAATCTGGGCGTCAATCGCTCCATGCACCGTGTCTACATCGTTCAGGCGGGTTATGGTTTTGGAGTATCCGGCGCTTGCCTGGCGGGATTCGTCCGCTATGGATTTAATCCGGATAATGAAGCGAAATACCTATCCGTAGGTGTCCAATACGACTTCAACTTCCCACTCCTTCGCAAAATATCAAGCCCAGAAAGCGAATTGTAAAATACTTACTAAATAAAATGATGACCACCACCAGTATTGACCTCAGACCATACAATAGTTTTGGAATTTTCTCCACTTGTGATCAATTTCGAAGGATCTACAATGACAAAGATATCTACGAGCTTCTGGTGGATGGGATTACGGATTTCAGAATCTTAGGAGGCGGCAGTAATGTACTACTACCTGGACATCTTTCTGGGCTCGTGGTGCGAAATGAGATCAAAGGCATCGAAATCATCGACGAAGATGAATCCCTTGCACTTGTGCAAGTCGGAGCTGGTGAATCTTGGCATTTTTTCGTGCAGTGGGCCATTAGCCACAAACTCGGCGGCTTGGAAAATCTTGCTTTGATCCCTGGTACTGTGGGAGCAGCCCCCATACAAAACATAGGCGCCTACGGTATCGAGCAGTCGCAGTGTTTTCACAGCCTCAAAGCGATCAGCCTCGAAGATGGGATCAACAAGGCTTTCTACAAATCGGACTGCGCCTTTGGATACCGGGACAGCTACTTCAAAAGAGAAGGTTTGGGCAAATTCTTCATCACCCAGGTTCGATATCTTCTTCACAAAAATTCCAAACCCAATATCCAATACGAAGATGTCCAAAAACACCTCCAAGAAAAAAACATCTCTGAGCCTACCATCGAAGACGTATTCGAAGCAATCACAGAGATCCGAACTCGAAAACTACCCAATCCCAAGCACATCGGCAATGCTGGCTCTTTCTTCAAAAATCCCGTAATCTCTGCCGTGGATTTTCAGCTATTGAAAGCCAAATTTCCCGAAATTAAAAGCTATCCCACAGAAAATGGGGCTTACAAACTCGCGGCGGCCTGGCTCATCGATCAGTGCGGATTTAAAGGCATCAAGGTAGGCAATACAGGCTGTTACCATAATCAAGCCCTCGTCATCGTCAACCACGGTGGTGCCACCGGCCAAGAAATCAAAGCCTTCGCCCATCAGATCATGGATCGGGTAGCTGAAGTTTTTGGCGTACAACTAGAGCCTGAAGTCAATATATGGTAAAAGCGCAACTGAACTCCTAGATCAAACGCTAAATTTCATTCCAGAAGCCAATGCTTTCGACTCGAAGACCATCGAATGATTCCAAAATCATTACCTTTGCGGAAAATCAAAGTATCAGTCCATGGAATTTTCGAAACAGCCCAATTTTTTCTTGATATCGGGACCCTGTGTGGTAGAAAGTCGCGACAACGTGATGGAAATCGCAGCGACCCTCGTGGAGCTCACCCAAAGACTAGGGATTCCCTACATTTTCAAGGCGAGTTACCGAAAGGCCAATCGTTCTAGTTCCAAGTCTTTCACGGGATTGGGTGACGAAAAAGCGCTGGAAATCATCGCTGAGGTCAAAGAAAAATATGGGGTACTTGTGACCACGGACTTCCATACGGAGGAAGAAGCCTCCCTAGCTGCAAGGTATGTGGATATCCTACAGATCCCAGCATTCCTATGCAGGCAGAGTTCCCTCCTCCAAGCAGCTGGAGAAACTGGGAAGATCATCAACATCAAAAAAGGGCAATTCATGAGTCCAGAGTCCATGAAATTTGCCGTCGAAAAAATACGGGAAACTGGTAATCAGCAGATCGCCCTCACAGATCGGGGCACCTGCTTCGGATACCATGACTTGGTCGTAGATTTCAGAGGCATCCCAACGATGAAAGAATTTGGTGTACCCGTCATTATGGACTGCACCCATGCGCTCCAGCAGCCCAATCAGACGAGCGGTGTGACTGGTGGAAGACCAGATCAGATCCCCACCATCGCCAAAGCAGCGATAGCGGTAGGGGCAGATGGTCTCTTCATCGAAACCCACCCCGATCCCAAAAATGCCAAATCCGATGGCGCCAACATGCTCCCACTTCATGAAATGGAAGCCCTCCTCAAACAATTGATCAAAATCCGTGCTGCCGTCCATGCGGAATAAGCTGGCCGCATCTCTCCATATAAAAATCATATCCCTAAGGATCTATGTACCAGGAAGTCGATATCAAAATAGCATTGGAGCAACTCCACGAGGAGGATGCCCACTTGGATCGTCTTGCCAAAACGCTTAAGACTGGCACCAAATCCTTCGACTACCGACTGCTGAAACGCTCCATCGATGCTCGATCCCGAACGCCCTACTATCTCCTGAGATACGGTGTGTGGACGGGTGAAGCCAAAACTGAGATCATCCCTGTTTCCGAAGGATATCGGGATGTATCCAATGCGCCAGAAGTGCTGATCCTAGGGGCCGGCCCTGCGGGATACTTCGCTGCCTTGGAGTGTTTGCTAATGGGACTGCGGCCCATCGTCTTGGAGCGTGGCAAGGATGTCCGAGCCAGAAGGAGAGATCTACGTGCCATCCAGCAGTTTGGTGAGGTCAATCCGCACTCGAACTATTGCTTCGGTGAGGGCGGCGCTGGCACCTATTCGGATGGGAAGCTCTACACCCGCTCTCACAAAAGGGGCAGCATCGAGAAGGTCCTCCAGCAATTTGTAGAACACGGAGCCACCAAAGAAATCCTCGTGGATGCCCATCCGCACATCGGATCCAATAAATTACCCGAGATCGTGGCCAATATGCGCCACACCATCGAGCAATATGGTGGTTCTGTCATCTTCGACTGCTATGTGACCGACCTCATCATGGATGGAAAAGAGCTGGTCGGTGTCATGGATGCCAATGGTAAAATCTATAAAGCCGCCGCCACCATCCTGGCTACGGGTCATTCGGCGAGGGATATCTTCTATCTCCTCGATGCACACCAGATCTACATCGAAGCCAAATCCTTTGCCCTCGGGGTCCGAATCGAACACAGCCAATCTTTCATCGACCAGAAGCAGTACAAATCAGAAGTCCGCCACCCCAATCTACCAGCAGCCAGCTACAGCGTGTCCTGTCAGGTGGATGATTTGGGCGTATTTTCCTTTTGTATGTGTCCTGGTGGATTGATCGTACCGGCCTCTACCGCACCTGGAGAACTCGTGGTCAATGGGATGAGCCTTTCGAGGAGGGATAGCCCTTTCTCCAACAGTGGATTTGTGACCGCCATCGAGATCGAGGAACTGGCAAAGCACGGCTACCGAGGTAAATTTGCGAGCCTTGATTTTCAAAAGTCCGTGGAGCAAGCGCTTTTTGCAGCCGGAGATGGCACCCAAAAAGCCCCAGCCCAGCGAGCCACTGATTTCGTCAAAAACCTCAAATCCGCCAGTGTCAATGACACTTCGTACATCCCCGGGCTCTACCCTGCACCCATGCACCAACTGCTTCCCAAATTCGTCGCCCATCGCCTCCAAAGAGCACTGGTAGACATCAACAAGAAGATGAACGGCTACCTTACCCCTGAAGCCAATATCATCGGCACCGAAAGCCGGACCAGCAGCCCTGTAAAGGTGCCCCGCGATCCCGATACGCTGATGCATATCTCCACCAAAAGACTATTCCCCTGCGGCGAAGGTGCAGGATATGCGGGCGGCATCCTCAGCGCCGCCATGGACGGGCAGCGTGTAGCACAAGCGGTAGCTCAGTTTTTGGGGAAGTGAAAACAAGTCGTGAAACCGTACGGTAAAAAATATGGTGTCGTCACTATGACCACTGAAAGGGATGGAAATGAAGTTTTGTCGAAACAGATTTTTGAAGGTTTTGGTTGGCTTTCTGGGGGGATGGTATTCCTTATAACATAAACACACTCTTTGCCAAGCTTTGGTCTGTGCGTTGGCTTGTGCGGCTTGGCCATGTGTGTGGCTGCGAAGGGTTGGCTAATATGTTTATTGTCTTTGTCATATCGCTACTCTTTTGTCATACAAATAAGTCTGGAAACCAATAAACGTGTTTCTGATTGTTGCAATGTCGCCAAGCTCTTTTTTAGCGTCTGCAATGGCATGATATTTCAAAATCAACAAGTCGCTGATTTTCGTGTCATCCAATTCGTCAACGCCTTGTTTTACATACTGGCTCAAAACGAAGTTTAAAAACTCTTGCTGTTTTGGGTCGTAGTTGTCCAAGTGGATTTTTGCTTTGTCTGCCCTTGTTGCTCTTTCCAAAATGTCGGAATGAAAGGCGATATAAGCCAATACATCATAAAGGTCGCTGTTTTCAGCGTTCAGTATTTTTTGAAACTCGGTCAACTGTTGTTTGGCAAATCCTTTTTCAGTCAGTTCTTCTAATAGTTTTTTTCTTGTGTCGGGCTTGCTCCAAATGGTTCTTAATTCATCTTCACTTTTGAAAAGTTCGGGCAAGGTTCCGAATAATGAACGTAAAAATTCTTCTGCTGAAATTGGTCTGCCGTCTGGACTATAAAATGATGTGCTAATCATGTGCTGAAACTGTCGCACTTTTCCGTCTGCCAATTTCACTTTTACCATTCGCCTTGGTGGTGTGTCGCAACGGCAATAAGAGTAACCACAAACAGGACAAGGTTCTGGCGTTGGTTCTTGAGCACAAATGCAAGGACGATGTCCGCAAACATCACAAGGTTGTGGCTGTGGTCTTGGTGTCGGTGTTTCCGGTTCTTCGGGTTCTCCGTCCCATTCAGGGTCGCTGAAATGATGATGTGCTTTTACAAAATCATAAATCGTGAAATAGTCTTTGCCATCAAATAAACGTGTGCCCCGTCCAATGATTTGCTTAAACTCAATCATGGAGTTTACAGGACGTAGCAAAACAATGTTTCTTACTTCTGGAGCATCAACACCAGTGCTTAATTTTTGCGAAGTAGTCAGAATGGTTGGAATGATTTTCTCGTTGTCCTGAAAATCTCTCAAATGTTGTTCACCTATTTTTCCGTCATGTGCAGTAACTCGGTGGCAATAGTTCGGATTCTTAGTTTCTGCATATTGGTTGATTAAATCTCGAATGGCTAAAGCGTGTAATTGTGTAGCACAAAAAACCAAAGTCTTTTCGTTCTGATTTATCAGGCTCATAAAAATCTTTACCCGATATTCTTCTCGTTCTTTAATTTCAATAATGCGGTTCATTTCCGCTTCGGTGTAGCGTTTGCCTTCTTCAATTTCCCCTTCTAAAACCGTGTCGTCAGAAGTGAATAAATACTCGTCAATGGTTGTGTCAATTTGTTTGACTTTGAATGGCGTTAAGAAACCGTCATTGATTCCATCTTTCAGCGAATACACATAAACAGGTTCACCAAAATAATTGTAAGTGTCTGCGTTGATGGTTCGTTTTGGTGTTGCTGTCAATCCTAACTGAACGGCTGGACTAAAATATTCCATAATGGCTCGCCAACTGCTTTCGTCATTGGCTCCGCCACGGTGACACTCGTCAATAATGATAAAATCAAAAAAGTCTTTCGAGTATTCACCAAAGTAGGGCGTATCATTTGGCCCACTCATAAAGGTTTGGAAAATGGTAAAAAACACACTTCCGTTTTTCGGAACTCTGCCTTTTTTCTTTATGTCGCTTGGATTGATACGAACCAAAGCATCTTCTTCAAAAACTGAAAAAGCGTTGAATGCTTGGTCAGCTAAAATATTTCTGTCGGCTAAGAATAAAATTCTTGGGCTACGGTGTCCGTCTTTGTTGATGTTCCATTTTGCCTGAAACAGTTTCCATGCAATTTGAAAAGCAATTGCCGTTTTTCCTGTTCCTGTGGCAAGGGTTAATAAAATGCGTGGTTGGTCGTTGGCAACGGCTTCTAATACTTTGGTTATGGCGTTTTCCTGATAATATCTTGGTTGCCATGTTCCGCCACGGTCCTCAAACGGAACAGAAAGTAATTTGTCACGCCAAATGGCTGAAAGTGGTTGCAATTGGTTTTGTGCACCAAAAGTCATTTCCCACAATTCGTCTGGAGTAGGATAGGAAGTTACTTCACCTTCCTGAACTGCTTTCATGTCTATGCGGTAAATCTGTAAACCGTTTGTGCTGTATGTAAACCGAACCTGCAATTTACCTGCATAATCTTTGGCTTGTCCAACACCTTCGGTATAGTATTTATCTCTTGCCTTAGCTTCAATTACTGCAAGGTTTCTGTTCTTATATTGCAATACATAATCTGCCTTGTCGGGTTTGCTACGCTGACCATGCCCGATTAAACGACCCTTGTTGATTGGAAATTCCATGCGAATGCGACTGCCTTCCACAACACCCCAACCTGCTGCTTTTAGTGCAGGGTCAATATATTCTGCTCTTGTTTCGGTTTCGTTCATTTTGTTACTTTTATCAAATAGCCATCAAATAAAATCAGGTCACTAATCACCTAATCATCACATAAAAAACATTGAAAATCAATTGTTTAACAAGATAAATAGGCCTTGTAATTACATAACCATCACATAGGAATTCCAAGTTGGTCAAATAACCATCAAATAAGGTTTTAATCCCAAAATGGTATGTAGCTGGCATATTTTCTTGAATTCTATTGAGCATTCTATTGAGTGTTTATTGATTTTCTTGCAAGTTTTGCTCAATAGAGTATCTCGTCCATTTTTTCACTCCATCGGATTTTAATTGTCCATTGTCCACCATCTGTTTCAATATTCTTCGAACTTTATGTTTATTGATTTCCATTCCAATTCGTTGATGAATTTCGCTAAATCCACTGTTCGGGTAGGCTGTTAAATCTTTAAAAATTAACTCCTCTAAACGATAATCTTCAATGTTTTTCAGGTTGGTTTTGCCTTTGAAGTTGATTTTACGGACAAATTCCGGATTCACTGCGTATTGCGTGCCCTTCCCTTTTCCGGTTTTAACTACCAATTCCAGATCCATGAGTCTTCCCAACCAATTTCTCAAACCCACTTCTTCGTTTTGGTTCAGGATATTTGATATTTCTACGGCCGTATAGGATTGCTGCTGTGCCAATAACCCCAATGAAATTACCTCTTTTTGCTTTAAGATAAATTCATTACTCGCTTTATCCATCAGGCGAACCACTTCTTTACTTACAAACTGTTTCTTTACTATTACGGTAACCCGTTCATCTGTTTCCTTCACAATCGGTAAGGGTTTACCCGAACCTAATAATTTTGCATACACCAGGTCATACCCGCTTCCTTCCTTTTCCATCAGCCCCAAATCGTAAAATATTTTGGAAAGATGCTCATTCCTTCTGATGGATTGGCTTAGAATATTTTTTGGTGTTACTCCAAAAGGCAATCTTCCCGGACTATGAATTTCCATTCTATCCTGAAATATATTGATGAAAATATCGCCTCTTGTAGTGTATGTTCTGTGTACCAACGCATTTACTACCAGCTCTCTCACCACTTCAATCGGGAAAAAGGGGATGTTTTTTCTGAACATACCTTCCGAAACCTCAACGCTTTCTTGCCAATCAGGTACATCATTTAAAACCCTTTCCAATAATTCCTTTGGATTGGCGAAATAATCATCTAAAAGAAGTTTCCATACCTTTTCATCTTTATCGTCATATCGAATAACCTGTATTGCAGGAGGGTATAACAGGGATGCTCTATCGTTTCTTTTGCCAATCCATAAAATGCCAAGATTGGTTAAAAAGCCATTTTTCTCGATGAAATAATAATCCAGCAGCTCATCATCGCTCATTTCTTTAATAAAGCGACTTACTCTCTGTGAACTGCGAATGTCATTCAGGAATGTTCTTCGTTTGGCTTCATCAAACTGATTAGCAATGACTTTTTTGTTGGTTTGTTCTTCCCAAATGAATGCATTTTTATCAGCAGCCAAACGGGCCATTTCATCGGGTGGAACAGGTTTACATTCGTCGTGTACCCTTACATAGTATTTACCATCGGTGGTAGAAGCAATAGTTTGTTGGTTTCGGAAGACTTCTATTTTAATATACTCCGCTTTGTTTTCCGCCGTGATAATTGTTACCGCAACGCCAACGTTTATTGTTCTTTGGTTAATGTTTTTCTGAATGATATCCGGTAAATTTCGATCAGAAATTTTTTGCTTTTCGGATGGCAGGGTTGCTTTATCCTCAATCCCAATATAAATAAAACCACCCTGAGCATTGGCAAAACAAACACAGTCTTTAGCCAGCTCATTCCAATCGGTATTTTTACCGTTGAGGAATTTGAGTGATTTTTTGTCTATGTTTCTGTTTTCTTCCATGATTTATTTTGCTCTTGTTTCGGCTTCGTTCATTCTATGAAATTAGCCACGTTACTAATTCTGTTATCTCTAAATGGTCATGCGGAAGAATCACATTCAAATCTTCTGTTTCCAAACATGCATTGAAATTTGCCCAACCTGATTCATTTTTTGAAATGCCACCTAAATGGTCTTCAATAGTTCCCTTAGTCCAAACGTAAATTCCAACAGCTTTCATTTTTGCTTTTAATGATGTAAGATTTGCCTGAATTGCTGCTTCTCTTGCTAAAATTCTGAATGCATCTGCTGCTGATATTGCTCCCTTCGTAGGCCAACCAGCATTTAATGTAATTGAATGAGTTGTAGCAATTGCTGCTAAATGAGCTTTTATTGCTGCAACATCTGTGTCTCCAGCGGCTAAGAAACCATCGCTTTCTCCTTGCTTCAAGGCAAAATCTAAATCAACAATAGCTTTGGTCGGAATATCCATTGTATTCAAAACCAACATTGCTTTTCTTGTATTTCCTGAACCACCCATAGAAACTAAGGCGGTTTTATGAAGTCCGATTGTTCTTGATGTTACTTTCTGAATGATGTTTGGCAATAATCGGTTTTCTGTTGTGCCTTCTGCTAAAATCACTCTTTCCGAAAACAGAATGTTGGATGAGTGACTTAATGAAAAAATGAGTTCTAGCTGACTTGGTGCAGTTGTAACAACAGTTGGAATTGCTGCTTTCAGTGAATTACGTTTATGTGTTCCGTGTGTATCGTTTTTTCTAATCAACAAAGTATTTCCAACATCCTTTGATGTAATCATGAAAGGCGAATGAGTGGAAAATATTACTTGATATCCTTGCGTGGAAAGTGTTTTAAGAGCATCACGCAAAACTTCAATTGCTTGTGGATGCAGGTATAATTCAGGTTCGTCAATTAGTAAGATTGTATTTGAAGCCTGTTCGCCCGAATCTCTTTTGATGTCTGCTAAATGACGAACTAATGCCATTTGAATAGAACGCTGTGCCCCGTGTCCAAGTGCTGAAACATCTCTGCCAGAAGGATTGAGATTTTCAAATACCTTTATTGTTCCTTTTGAAAATACTTCTTTCAATTCGGGAGTAGGAACATGAACTTTGATATTTACGCCAGGGAAAAATGATTCTACTTTTCCATTAACAGCCGCATCAAAAGCATTTAACTCCGCAGCCCGTGAAGTTCCGTCAGCATCTAAAAGGTCTTTAATTCCATCCAATGCAGTTTGAACTTGTGTGCTGTAACTGGTTTGGATAGGTCCAATTATCTCAGCCAAAAGTTTCCCGATGGTTGTGGTGTTCTTGCTTTTACTTACATCTTCTTCTGCGTTTTCCATTGCTCCAATATGAATTGGCTCTGGGAAAAGTGCTTGTATTGCTTGGTCAAGACCTGTTGGGTTGGCTCGCCATTCATTAGCTGTTCCAATGTTTGCAGGGTCTTTCACTAAAAGCCTGATTTGTGCAACTGCAACATTTGGCTGTGGCTGGATTCTTTTTATTGAAAGCTTTTCTCCATCTAAAAAAGGTTGTATAGCCGTTTGTTGATTCTCGGGTAACTGGTCTAAAATTACTGTGGTTATACCAGTTATTACGCCTTCAATTTCTACTGGTTGAGTTGTGTCAAAAAATGAACTGTCAGATAATGCAGTTCTTCTCAAAAGCCATTTTATTGCTTCAAGCATATTTGATTTTCCTGCATTGTTGTAGCCAACAAGCGGAGTGAAGGCAGACAATTCTAAAGTCTCATTTCTGATTGACTTAAAATTTCTTATTGTTATTTCAGAAAGTATATGTGTCATTATTTGTACCTGTAATTAATTCAAAATGGATGTCGTAGAATCTGTTTTTTGTTCAGATTCTTTACCAGACTTATTGTTCACATAATAAGCCGAGTGCATGATAGACATCTTCAATTCTCTGATTTTATCGACTTTTTTCAAGTATAATTCTTCTAATGAATCCAAATCTTCGAATAATAAATTCAAGCTATTTACTATCTCGGTCTGTACATCGATGGGAGGTACAGGAATCATTAAATTTTCAATTTGTGTTTTATTAATTGAATTAAAAACTGCTCCTTCATTACCAGTGATTTCTTTTTCATTTTTTAAGAAATAATAAAAAAGAAATTCTTTGTCAATCTTATTGCTGGCTCTTATTGCCGCTAAACCACGACCAATACAACATGTTTGGGTAGCAAAATTTACTGGACCAACTGGTGCCCTAACTGACATTAATACATCATCTTTTTCAGCTTCTTTTGTTACGTCTGTAGTCCAAGTAGTTGGTTCGCCAATATATTTTGATGTGAATTCCTTTTTGCCTTGGTAAAATGGCATACCCTTTCCTTCATTATTGTAGTATTTGCCTTCTGGTGATTGTCCTGCTATTACTTTACAAACATCACCTATTTTTTTAGCAGGAAATTCTGATTCTAACTCCTTGAATGTGTTTTCCAAATAATCATAGACGTTTAATAGTATTTCATTACCTGCTTCATCAAGTTGTTGAATCTCTTCTTTAATAACGTATGGGCTCTTTATTTCTGAAGCTTTCTTTTTATTTGGATTTTTTACACTCAAATCATAACTGGTTCTATTGATATCATCTATGTTTAAATTCCAGCTGTTGGGTGAGGATTCTCTAGCTTTTTGAAGTTTAATAAAGTCCTGCATATCAAAATCATTCAATGGATTAGTTTTACCCAAATTTCTGCCTGGGTCTAATTGATAATACCAAATTGATTTTGTCGGCTCTCCTTTTGTAAAAAATAATACAACTGTCTTAACTCCTGCACCTAAAAATGTTCCAGCTGGCATGTCTAAAATTGTGTGGACATTACAAGTTTCTAAAAGATAACGCCTTAGGTTTATTGTTGAATTATCTCCATTGTTTAGCACAGTGTTTTTAACAACTATGCCTGCACGTCCACCTACCTTTAAACTCTTAATAAAGTGTTGCAGAAAGAGAAAAGCAGTTTCACTGGTTTTGATGTCGAAGTTTTGTTGCACTTCTTTTCGTTCTTTTCCACCAAATGGTGGATTGGCAAGAATCACATGGTAACGGTCTTTTTCCTGAATGTCTCTGATATTCTCTGTTAGTGTATTGGTGTGAATGATATTCGGAGCTTCAATGCCGTGCAAAATCATGTTCATTACACCAATGATGTAAGCCAAGTTCTTTTTTTCTTTCCCATATAGGGTGTTTTCCTGTAAGGTTTTTAGGTTGGCTGTGTTTTTATCCATTCGGTCATACATGTATGCGTATGCTTCGCACAAGAAGCCTGCACTTCCGCATGCTGCATCATAAATCTTTTCGCCAACTTGTGGATTCAGCACTTCAATAATGGCACGAATCAAAGGTCGTGGCGTGTAATACTGTCCGCCATTTCGACCAGCATTGCCCATGTTTTTGATTTTCGTTTCATACAAGTGGCTAAGCTCGTGCTTGTCTTTAGAACTGCCAAAAGGCAGTTCATCAGTCATTTCAATAATCTCACGAAGATTGTAGCCACTTTTTATTTTGTTGTTTAGTTCACTAAAAATCTCACCGATTTTATATTCAATAGATTTCGGGTTGTCAATGGACTTTGCTTTGAAACCTGCCAAATAGGGGAATAGCTTATAATCTACAAACTGAACTAAATCGGGTCCAGTCATCGCTTTGTGGTGGTCAAGTTTTCCGTCTGCTGTTTTTGGCATTGCCCAATTTGGCCAACGGAATTGTTCGTCCAGTATGAATTTGTATTCTTTTCCTTCCAAAGCGGATTCATCTGCTTTTTCACTTTCCAAATGGTCAAGATAACGTAAGAACAAAACCCAAGAAGTCTGTTCAATGTAGTCCAGTTCGCTGTCTGCCCCTGCGTCTTTGTAAAGTATGTCGTCTATATTTTTAAAAGTCTGTTCGAACATTTGTTTATTTTATTTCTGTCTTTTAGTTTCTTATTCTGTTTCTGTCGTGCGTTGGAAAAATTCAAGCTCTTTTGGTTTTTTAGTGTTTGCTAGTGTGTCCGCAAAAACCAGATGTGCTTATTTGAGCGGTGGGTTTTTTAGCATGTGCCGTAACTAACTTATCAGCGCTAAAAACTTATCGTAAAGTTTCTCTTTTTCCAAAGAAAAGCTTTATAAACTAAGAAATGTTTGATGATGTCTGATGCATCGGTTTACTTTCGTTCTAAGTTTACAAAAAGGGAAGAAAGGGATGTTTTGACGATTTTAGTCCTTCCATTTGGCTATTGTACCGTGATAGGGACTTCAATCGAATTCGGTATTCCCTCCCACTTCGCTACACAAAAATAGTAGAAAATTTCAAATTGTGATGGTTTTGAAAAGAAATTTGAAAGAAGTGACAAATTTTTGTGGTTAGATGGGGCAATTTTAGAATTGTGGTGGAAAGGTAGATTCCCTTCATGACTTTTGTCATCATATTTGTAATTTGGGCAAAAATGCCGCCAAAAGGGATATGCCTCTATTATCGTATCCCCGGCCTATCGCACACGGCTATGAGGATGCCGCTCAGCTGGAGCTTTTTGGAAAACATTAAATTAAGTGAAGTCATATTGCGAGCTTTGCGTTAGTCCTTTACGGACTTTGCGTGAAAGGAACTTGTCGGTAAAGAAAAAGTTGCAAACTTGCACTAACAGTGGTTGCAATTATTGAATGAATATGGTTATTTGTATCCCAAATGCGCCAAGCCAAATTTTACCAATCCAAATAGAATTGGACTGAGGAAAATTAACGGGAGGATAGCTTTCTTTTGTAAAACGGAACGCCGATTTGATCAATGTGTGCCAATAGAGCAGGTTCTTCAATGCTGTGGTAATTCAATACATCAAAATGATAGGGCAAAGGTATTTCCTCATTTAGGTGAAAACTCACTTTCGATATGATCTTGAAGTTTAGGCGCTCTCCTTTCAATGCGATATCCACATCGCTACCAGGCTTATAATTACCTTTGGCCCGGCTACCAAAAATGAGTGCCTGATCTATTTGTGGCTCTTTTTCCAATACACCACAAATGATTTCCAAATCTCCTGGCTTCAGTCCGAAATCAGTTATCATTTGCTTTTTCGTTGAAGGTGACTTGTAATGCGCTCATGATAGGATAGTATTTCTTGTCGATCAATTTTTCCATCGCTGTGGCTTTCTCCTCATCGTAGGTGTGACTAGTAAGATTTCTATCTTCTAGTAACTGCATCCATGTATGTCCGTCTACAATCAAACCTATTTCAAAGGCTTTCTTCAATGCAGCACGAGGCGATTTCACATCTTGAAATCCTTGCTCTTCCAAATAATCTTTGAGCAATTTCCAAGCGAGCTCAAAGCTCATTTCGAATAATTGGATAATACCAGCTTTCTGCACCAAATCCGGATTTTCAATCTTCAATCCTCCACCGAGATGGTCCATGGCTTTATTGAAATTTACGAGACGTTGTTTCCACCTTATTTCTTGTGTGCTCATTGTGCTATTATTTTAGCTAAAAATCAATCAATACACCACTACACACCAGCCGTCACCATCTACTTCATGTTCGTAGGCTATTTCGAAGCCCACTGCCTGATGCGCTTCAAGGGATTTGGTGTTTTTGACGGATATTTCGGTAATGATAAAATCGAATTTTCCTTTGTAGGCTTCGAAGAAGAAGTCGTACAGCTTGCGGAAGATGCCCTGTCCACGTTCTGACTCAGCTACGCAGACCTGCCCCATGAAGAGATAATTGGTCTTGCTAAGCACCTTGCCATTCCAAGCCAGATAGGGCAGTAAATCCAGCAAGGGCGCCAGCAATGGATAATCCCCAATCTTGGAGGGATGATGGGTCAAGGCATATCCTACGACCTGATCGCCTTTCATCGCCACGACGTGTGGTAATAAATCGTGAAGGGTTTTTAATTCGTCAAAGGAATGTTGGAGGGTGACAAATCCTTTGGACCCGTGTTGGCTTGGGTCGATGGACGATTTATGATTGTCTGCCTGGAGCTGGATTATCTGCTGGAATTCTTGGTCCGATTCGGCAAATCTGATTTGTATCATGGCGCTATTTTGATCCAAAGATAAGATGAATTGGGAGAAGGGAGGGGTTGTTTTGTGGATGGGTGGAAAATGGGACATCCCTTTTATGGCTTTTGTCACCATATTTGCAATTTGGGCAAAAAAATAGCCCAGACTTTTAGACCTGGGCTATTCGTATTTTTAAGAAGAAGTATGATGGATTACATCATGCCGCCCATGCCTCCACCCATTGGTGGCATAGCTGGTGCATTTTCTTCTTTTTTGTCGTTGATAACACACTCAGTAGTCAATACCATGGCTGCAATCGAACCAGCATTGGTGATGGCTACTCTGGTCACTTTCGTAGGATCGATGACACCAGCAGTTTTTAGATCCTCGTACTTATCAGTTCGAGCATTGTATCCATGAGCACCTTCTGATTTTAGTACATCATGGAATACTACAGAGCCATCCACCCCAGCATTCTCTGCGATGGTTCGGATAGGAGCCTCTAGGGCTTTTTTCACGATTTGGATACCCATGGTCTCATCTTCGTTGACACCCTTGAGATCGGCCACTGATGCGATGGCTCTCACCAAAGCGACACCTCCACCGCATACGATACCTTCTTCTACCGCAGCTCTTGTAGCATGAAGCGCATCATCTACTCTGTCTTTTTTCTCCTTCATCTCTACTTCAGTAGCTGCACCAACATATAGTACTGCTACCCCACCTGCCAATTTTGCAAGTCTTTCTTGAAGTTTCTCGCGATCGTAGTCAGACGTAGTCGTCTCGATTTGTGACTTGATCATGGAGATTCGAGAATCGATGTTTTCCTTGTGACCTCTACCATTTACGATGGTGGTATTGTCTTTATCTACAGATACTTTTTCAGCTTGTCCGAGATCAGTGAGCTGTGTATTCTCTAGTTTGTATCCTTGCTCTTCAGAAATCACCGTACCACCCGTAAGGATCGCGATGTCTTCTAGCATAGCCTTTCTTCGATCTCCGAATCCTGGGGCCTTTACAGCTACGACTTTCAGTCCAGCACGAAGTCTATTGACCACCAATACACCCAATGCCTGAGAATCTACATCTTCAGCGATGATCAATAGCGGTCTTCCAGTCTGTGCAGTTTTCTCTAGGATTGGTACGATCTCTTGTACATTCGAGATCTTCTTATCGTGGATCAGGATCAACGGATTATCGTACTCCGTGGTCATATTCTCTGTATTGGTGATGAAGTACGGAGACAAATATCCTCTGTCGAATTGCATACCTACGACCTCATCTACATAAGTGTCTGTACCTTTTGCTTCTTCTACTGTGATGACACCGTCTTTGGTCACACGCTTCATCGCGTCAGCGATAAGGGTACCGATCTCCTCATCATTGTTGGCGGAGATAGATCCTACTTGTTTGATTTTCTCGAAATCATCACCGATGACCTCACTCTGAGATTTGAGGTGATCTACGACTGCTGCTACGGCTTTATCAATACCTCTTTTCAGATCCATTGGGTTTGCACCAGCTGCCACGTATTTCATACCTGAAGCCACCATTGCTTGCGCCAATACGGTCGCAGTGGTAGTACCATCACCAGCAGCATCGGCGGTCTTAGAAGCTACTTCTTTGACCATTTGTGCTCCCATATTTTCAATTGGATCTTCTAGTTCTATTTCTTTAGCTACGGTCACACCATCTTTGGTGATTGCTGGTGCACCGAAACTTTTTTGAATGATCACATTTCTACCTTTGGGACCTAAAGTCACTTTAACTGCATTCGCTAATGCGTCAACACCTCGTTTTAATCCTGATCTTGCTTCAACATCGAAAATAATGCTCTTTGCCATTTCTATTTTGCTTTTTTGTCTATTAATGAATGTAAGAATTAAAGAATCACAAGGATGTCATCTTCTCTCATGATAAGGTAATCCTGGCCTTCGAAAGAGATTTCCTGACCAGCGTATTTGCCATAAAGCACGGTATCGCCGACTGCTACGGTCATGAGATTTCCATCTTTACCAGGACCTACCGCTACTACAGTACCTCTTTGTGGCTTTTCTTTCGCCGTATCTGGGATGATAATTCCACCGGCAGTCTTCTCTTCAGCTTGAGCCGGCTTTACGACCACTCTATCGTTGATTGGTTTCATTTTTGAAATTTTTATTTTAAGTTAAAAAATTTAATTGAATCTACAAGTATACATCACTAAATGTGCCATGAGTGCCTTTACTGACAAAATTGCAGGTATTTCGAACTCAACTGTCAATCCAAAAAAAAAGCCTGCAAAATTTTGCAGGCTTATATGTCATTTTGTCCTAATGATCAGAGTGTCTGTATGATGTCATACTGGGTGATGATATGATCCGTACCCATTGCATCTGTGCATACGACTGCACCATTTTTATTTGAAAAGTACTTGCTCAAGCTTTTCACCGGTAGATCTGTCGTCACGATCGGGAATGGATCTGTCATGATCTGAGATACAGGGGCATCGCTATTTTGCAGTGGATTGGTTAGAATGTGCTCCAATAGGCTGCTCTCATCGATGGATCCCACCATTTTCCCATTTTCCATGACGGGAATTTGGGAGATGTCGTTGGATTTCATGATTTGGAGAACCGACTTGGCAGTAGCGCTACCTTCAACGGAGATAAAACTCTTATCTTTCTTTTTCTGTAGGATGTCCTTTACCTTGAGTTCGTACTCGAGGAATCCCCTTTCCCGCATCCAGTCATCGTTGTACACCTTTGCGATGTATCGGCTACCATGGTCGTGGAAAATGATTACCACCACATCATCCGCTGTAAGTTGGTCCTTCAACTGGAGCAGTCCCGCCATGGCAGAGCCACAACTGTACCCTAGGAGCAATCCCTCCTCACGAGCGAGTCTTCGGGCCATGAGGGCGCCGTCTTTATCCGTGACTTTCTCAAAATGATCGATCAGGGAGAAGTCAACATTTTTAGGCAGAATATCTTCTCCAATGCCTTCTGTGATGTATGGATAAATCTCCTTTTCGTCAAAAATGCCAGTCTCGTGGTACTTTTTGAATACGGAGCCATAGGTATCTACACCCCAGATTTTGATATTTGGATTTTTCTCTTTCAGATACTTCGCCGAACCAGAAATGGTACCGCCTGTACCCACCCCTACGATCAAGTGTGTAATCTTTCCATCGGTTTGTTCCCAAATTTCCGGACCTGTACTTTCGTAGTGTGCCTGAGCATTGGCAGGGTTATCATACTGATTGAGCCAAACACTGTTGGGAATTTCTTTGCTAAGTCTCTCAGCTACAGAGTAGTACGATCTTGGATCTGTGGGCTCCACATTGGTGGGACACACGATGACTTCCGCACCTACTGCTTTCAGTATATCAATCTTTTCTTTACTCTGCTTGTCGCTGGTGGTAAAAATGCACTTGTAGCCTTTCACCACGGCTGCCAGGGCTACACCCATACCCGTATTACCAGAAGTACACTCGATGATGGTGCCACCTGGTTTGATGCGTCCTTCGGCTTCGGCCACTTCGACCATCTTGAGGCCCATTCGGTCTTTGATAGAGTGCCCGGGATTGAAAGTTTCTACTTTGGCATACACCTTCGCAGGAATGCCCTCCACCACTCTATTGAGCTGAATCAAAGGCGTATCACCTATGGTTTCAAGGATATTTTTTTTGATATTCATTTTTAGGAATAAGAATATTAAAGTCTATATGATAGTAGGATGGAATTTAGTACCGCTTTCTGCTGGAAGACTTACCACCTCCGCCATATCCACCTCGATCATTTCGATCGCCAGAGGGTCTGCTTGGGCGGTCATCATTTCGCTTGCGTCGGAATCCTTCTTCTCTTCCACCGGATCCTCCACCAAATGAATTACCTCCGATTACTGCCCGAACTTCTAGATCCCGGTACGGTGATTTTTCGAAAGCGGCGATCAAGTCATCCTTGTACTTGACATCTACTTCGAAGTAGGTCATACTTTTTTGGATATCGATTCGGCCTACTTCCACGCTCTTTCGAGGCATATGCTCATTAATCAGATTGATCAGCATACGAGGATTCATCTTGCTGATGGCACCGTGATTGATGCTCAATTTTGCAAATTTACTATCTCGGCCGCCGCCATCTCTCATGCCTTTCACGCCTGTAGCTCTACCTGCATCTGCATTGATATCCACGGCATCTTTGTAATACTCGAGGAATCTATTGAACTCTGCCGAAACAAATCTTTTGACGATTTCTTCCTTATCATATGCTGAAAGAGAAGCGTAGATCGCCTCCATGTAAGGTCCGATTTGTTCTTCATTGATCTCAACCGCCTTCATTTTGTCGATGAGGTTGAAAAGTTGAATACCGCAGATTTCCTTACCGGAAGGTACGCGGGCATAATCTACCTTTTTGCCGATTTTTTGCTCCAACTGACGGATTCTGCCAAGCTCCTTCGTGTGGATGATACTGACAGACTGACCCAGTTTTCCTGCTCTACCCGTTCGACCACTTCGGTGAATGTACACCTCCACATCGTCTGGAAGATTGTAATTGATTACGTGGGATAGCTCATTGACATCGAGTCCGCGAGCTGCTACGTCAGTTGCTACGAGCATCTGGAGCTGCCCCTTTCGGAAACGCCCCATCACGTAATCCCGCTGTGCCTGTGACAAGTCACCATGTAGTGCATCTGCGTTATAGCCGTCTTGACCGAGTTTATCAGCTACCTCTTGCGTTTCTGCTTTGGTCCGGCAGAAGATGATGGCGTAGATATTGGGATTCATATCCGCGATCCGCTTTAGGGCGACGTACCGATCCTTCGCAGATACCATATAGTAAATGTGATGAATGGTTTCATTGCTGACATTGACCTTACCGGCTGACACCTCTTCGGCGTCATTCATATATTTCGCAGCGATGTGGCGAATCTCCTTTGGCATCGTGGCAGAGAAAAGCAGTACTTGCTTGGTCTCTGGTGTACCTGCGAGGATCGCATCCAACTCATCTTTGAATCCCATGGAGAGCATCTCATCGGCCTCATCGAGTACCAACCACTGGACATTTGCCAGGTCTAGTTTTTTGCGATTGACCATATCGAGGGTCCGTCCAGGCGTACCGATTATGATTTGTGGATTGTCCTTAAGTTGTTTTAGCTGTCCCGTAATGGGTGTACCACCATATACGGCCAGGGATCGAATACCCTTCAGGAATTTGGAATAATTTTCGATATCGCGGCTGATCTGAAGGCATAATTCCCTTGTAGGACAAAGGATGACGGCCTGTACAGATTCATTGTTGGTATCGATGTTATTGAGTATTGGCAAACTAAAAGCGGCTGTTTTTCCAGTACCAGTTTGCGCAAGGGCGATTAAATCTCGTTTAGATCCGAGAAGTAGAGAAATTGTTTTTTGTTGTATCGGGGTTGGCGTGGTAAAGCCAAGGGCTTCCACAGCGGATAAGATCTCTGGTCTTAGCCCCGTATCGTGAAATGTTGTCATGCTGCAAAGATGCAGCTATTTTGGGAAATTTTGAACAATTTTGACGAATTCCACACAACTATATCGAAAAAATTCAACTTTTCTTCAATATTTAAGCAAAAAAACAAAATTTGGCATGAATACCTTTAATTGGGCAAGTATTTTATCTCTACCATAAATCTTGCATCCAAAGCTCCCAAAGATTTGGCGACGCGTGGAGAGAGGAGGATTGAAACATCTTCTTTGTAGGTACCTGCGGGTATCGGACCTACCACCTTAGCGCGGACTTTCCGACGAGTGACTGGATTCGTTAGTTCTATCTCAGAATTGACCCGTGCCATATTAGACATCACAAATCTCATTTTGGAATCAGCGTTGCTTTTATCCCAATAAGCAATTCCACGCATGGTCTTATAATCCTCTATCATCGAATCAATCGAGATTGTAACGTCCAAGTCATTGATTTTTGGTTGGTCGGGTGTTTTTGTAGCGATACTTGGTTTGACCTCCGTCTTGATGGCTTGCGGCTCCTTTTTAACAGGTACCTCAGTGATCTTTTTTGATTCAGCCTTTTTGGAAGATATAGGTATTTTTAGCCATCCCACCAACAATTTTTGTCCAGTATCTAAGCTATTGGAGGTGAGTACATTTCGATATTTCATGTCCTCTATTGCTTGAGAAAAATACACTTTGGCAATTCTAAATAAGGTCTCTCGAGGTTTGACCGTGTAGTATATAGGAACAAAGTGAAAATCCTTGTTGCCCCGCACATCTTTACCGGTGTATATTTGGGATCGATCGATCGGAATATTCACCGTAGTAAGCACGGGAAGCTTTTGGCCGTGCTTGACGGTGGGATTTACTGCATAAACGGATTCTACGGGCTGATTAAAGACTTTCGAAAGTCGATAGATATTATCTTCCTGATTGGTCACATATTGAAAATATAGCGCATCCCGAACAGGATCATACGCCACGTCCAACAAAGATTGATTCGTAAAATATGCCTGGCCCACGGACACTGAGGTAGAAATAACCAATGAAACAACAATTGCAAACCAACGAGCACTCATACTAAAAACACTATTAATCAACTGCAAATATATGACATTTAATTTTAATATGATGCAAAAGATTAAAAAAAATTTAAAAGCTCCGCCTCTAAGAAAACATAAAGCAAGTTTTTAGTCCATATAAAAGAAAATAAATACATAAAGTATTGACTAGGTCGCCTAGACATATTTAAAAAAAACAATTCCAATCTGTAAAAAAAATCAATGTATTTTTACAAGCGCAATAAAAAAACGAATGAAGGAAGAAAAAATTTGTGTAGTCATCCCCGCCCGCTATGAATCAACACGTTTGCCCGGAAAGCCTCTCATAGAAATAGCTGGAAAAGCTATGATTCACCGGGTGTATGATCAAGTAAGCCGTGCTCAAAATATTGACCAAGTCATCATTGCCACGGATGACGACCGTATCCTAGACTTCTGTAAAAAAAACGAGCTCCAAGTGATGATGACCAAAAAAGATCATCCTTCAGGTACAGATAGAATCGCCGAGGTAGCCTCACAGTTAGACTTCCCATACTTTATAAATGTACAAGGAGATGAGCCGATGATCTCGCCTTATCAGATTGATGAGCTTGCCAAATTTATGATAGAGCGAAAGGCTCCAATTGCCACACAAATAAAATTAATCGAAGACGAAGCCCATCTCTTTGACTTCAATATCGTGAAAGTAGTCACCACAAAAAATGGGAAAGCCCTTTACTTCAGCAGACAGGCCATTCCAGCTCAAAGAGACCTTCCCTTCAGACAATGGATGGATGGACAAAGCTACTTTCGCCACATCGGCATGTATGGTTTCAGTCGGTCTACCCTACTCGAGGTCGCACGACTACCAGAAAGCTCCCTAGAGAAAAGTGAAAAACTAGAGCAGCTCCGGTGGATGGAAGCAGGCTATGACCTATATTGTAGCACGACCAAGTACGACAGCATCGGCGTAGATACCCAAGCAGATGTGGAGCGTGTAGAAGAACTCATCACATCAGGAAAGACTTATCAAAGATAAATGGCAGAAGATCATGTGATTTTTCCATTTCGTACACTTTGCCACAATCATCACCGAAGAGGAGTTTGATGGCAGTCTCATGCCGATTCGCATACTCGATGATCACTTGCCTGCATGCACCACAAGGCATCACGGGTCTATCCATTTTCATTTTTGGATTTCGAGCTACCACTGCAAGGGCTACAATGGGATCTGTAGGTACGATGGCCGCTGCATGATACAAAGCTACCCTTTCTGCACACATACAAAGCGGATATGAGGCATTTTCTTGGTTACTTCCGCCAAATATTTTTCCACTTTTTGTACGTACAGCGGAGCCTACGAAAAAATTTGAATAAGGCGCATAAGCAAAACTTAGCTGCTTAATCGCCTCGGCTAATAATGCCTGATCCTCAGCCGACAGGGCTTCGGCAGACTCATATACTTTTAGTCCTGTGGTAAATTTTATTTCTTCCATTCGTTTTTTCTGTTACTATTTGATGGTCTATTTGTTTGTCCATTATTGTTCTCAATTTGCCTTAATTCTGGCTAGATTCGACCCAGAATTTCGAATCTTGAACCAAAAGCTGATTGAGGGAAGTGTATAACAACTGAAAACGAAATATTATTGCAAAAGAATAGATTTTTTAAAAAAAATCTGGTTTTCGATATCTTGGATAGCAATTTTAGTGATTCTATCCCAAATTGGGAAGGGCATTTTACAAAGATCTTTGAAATATTTTTGAAAGCACAAAAAAGCCCACGTATTTGCTGGCAACAAAATACACGGGCTATTTTAATTAAATTATACGTCAACTATCAACCTTGTCAGGTGATATATTTTGGATTGGCAAAAGCCTATTTGCCCTTCAGAAGACATAGTCTGAAGCAGATTAGGCAAATACCATTTAAAAAATCTAGTATTTCGGTGTATCGATCTTAGTCTGGAATTCTATTCAAGAAAGAATTGCCAGTTTGCAAGATGGTACCTTCTTCATCAACCCAAATAGAAGAACCATTTTTATTAGCTGGAATTGGTCTAGGCGTATCCTCCTCTAGTTTGGCACCACGTCTCATGTAAGCAGGAATTTTCTCGACCTTTTCGAGTGCATCTTGAGAATCTAGGCTCAGTGTGGTACTATTCCTAAGGTACTCTCTGCGAGCATTTTCAGTCTCTTGAAGTTTGACCAGTTGCTCTCGATTTCTATTTTCATCTCGAGAATTCATGCCATTGGCAGATTTTTTGGCATTTGATGTTTCATCGAAATCCACGGTAATGGCTGTCGGCTTATCGAAAAAATCCATCGTGCCTGTCTCAGAAATCATTTCAAATTCATCATCTAGTAAAACTTTTTTTTGTGGTTCAGCTTTTGCGATAGGCTGCTGAGCTCCAGCTGGCTGGAATCCCGTAGCAATCAAGGTGATGGATAGTTTTTCGCCGAGGCTTTCGTCCTTGCAGTTACCCCAAATGATATCTGTACCATAACCAGCTTCTTCCTGAACAAACTCAGTGATTTCACTGATTTCGTCCATGGTGACCTCTTTGGTACCAGAGATGATGTTCATCAAGATATGTTTTGCACCTCGGATGTCATTATCCTCCAGCAGTGGGGAGTTGAGTGCCAAGCTGATTGCTTTTCTTGCGCGGTTCTCCCCCTCTGCTACACCCAATCCCATCATGGCTACCCCGCTATCCTTCATGACATAGTTGACATCTTCGAAGTCTACATTGATATAACCAGGAACGGTGATGATCTCCGATATGGATTTCGCTGCAGTAGTCAGAATATCATCTGCATTGCTCAGTGCATCTGAAAAGGGTGAATTTCCGTAGATATCTTTTAGCTTATCATTAGAGATGACGAGGATGGCATCGACATTCTTTCGCAGATTCTCTAGACCCTCCAATGCATTTTTCTTTCGGCGCATGCCTTCAAAAGTGAAGGGAAGAGTGACAATTCCTACAGTGAGGATGCCCATTTCCTTAGAAGCTTTTGCGATGATTGGTGCTGCACCAGTTCCGGTGCCCCCGCCCATTCCAGCTGTAACAAACAACATTTTCGTTCCGTCAGATAGAAAACTTCTGACATGATCGATAGATTCAATGCAGGCCTCCTTACCTACTTCAGGGCGAGACCCTGCACCCCTGCCTTCTGTGAGCGTAGGACCTAGACTAATTTTGGTTCCTACGGGACTCATATCCATAGCTTGCGCATCGGTATTACAGATGGCAAAATCGACCCCTACAATCCCTTGACGAAACATGTGAGCCACGGCATTGCCACCGCCGCCACCGACACCTATTACTTTGATGATGGATTTATCTTTTTTTGGTATATCGAATGAAATTTTCATGATTTCAAATTTTTGCTTGTTATTTACGAATTATTTCCACTAAATCTCATGGTCTGGTGCCGGATTCAAAAAATCTTTTGCATAGTTTTTGACCTTATTCACCAAGCCAAGGAATTTTGATTCGATTGAGGGTGATGATACTCTATCGAAGTCATCCTCATCCTCGTCATCTTCGTCATAGGTTTCATCCTTCGTCGTAGCTCCATTTACAGTAGATGGTTTGGTCACGAGATCTGTGGTCACAGTCCGAGTTTCCACCTGCTCTACTACAAAACTAGTCGTATCCATATCTGTATTCTCTATGGTGTATTTGAGCAAGCCGACAGCTGTAGCATAAATTGGAGAAGCCAGTTCTTTGGAGTATCCGTGTGCCAAAGACTCATTAGGTTCTCCGATTCTACAATGCATACCCGTATGATAATTAACCAAAAGGTCGATGTTTTTGAGCAATGCTCCACCGCCTGTAAGTACAATTCCGCCTACTAATTTTCGCTCATATCCTGATCGCTTGATTTCCCAAAGCACATAGTCGAAAATTTCTTCTACTCGAGCTTGGATGATTTTTGCAAGATTTTTTTCTGAAATACTGATCGGCTCTCTACCTTTCAGACCTTGAATGATGATCTTACGATTGTCCACGATTTCGTCAGCTAGGGCTGATCCAAATCTTACCTTCAGCTTTTCTGCCTGGTCTGCCAGAACCGTGCATCCTTCTTTGATATCGTTGGTGATGATGTTTCCGCCGAATGGAATGACTGCGGTATGTCGGATGATCCCATCCTTAAAAATGGTGATATCTGTGGTACCGCCACCGATATCCACGAGGACCACGCCCGCATCCCGTTCCTCCTTACTGAGTACAGCACTGGAGGAAGCGATCGGCTCTAAGGTCACCCCGGCGATATCCAAACCCGCTTTAGAAATGCATCGGGTGATATTTTTTGAGGCGGATATCTGGCCTGTAATGATGTGGAAATTGGCTTCCAATCTATACCCAGACATCCCGATGGGATCCATGATGTCTTTTTCATCATCGACTGTGTACTCTTGGGGGATGATATGTAATATACTGTCGCCAGGAGGAAGTACGATGCGATTCATCTCCTTGATCAGCTTATCTACATCTGCACGAGAGATCTCAGAGGTGTGATCAGGTCTGGTCAGGTATCCCATGTGGTGAAGGCTCTTGATATGCTGGCCTGCGATGCCCACATGTACTTTGGTAAATTTACCATTGACACCCCTCTCGGCAATACTGACTGCTTCTTCGATGGCTTTGACGGTCTTGTCGATATTGGATACGACCCCACGAGCCACACCCTCAGATTTTACAGTACCAAATGCTAGGACTTCCAGCTTTTCGTACTCGTCAAGTCTACCAGCCATGACACAGACCTTGGTGGTACCGATGTCAAGCGCTACTGCGATCTTGTTTTTGTTTTGTACACTTTTTAACATGGTCAATAATTTTTATGAAACGTATAATAATTAAAATTCTGCAACAACTTGCCCTTTGAAGTTCAACTTCAAGAGCGTGAATTTATTCCAACCTTCTCGAGGTAAACCTTCTTTGTACATCACCTTTAGGTTGTACAGCTTTTCGTCAAGATTTTTAATATCGCCGAGCAATATTTTTTGTCTTCCGATTTTTGGGATGAGGATGATTTGCTTTTCTTCATCGATGATGATCTGCTCGATCAGGCTATTTAGAAACTCGTCTTTGAAAAGGGCATTAGAGACTGTCAGTACATCTTTCAGTCTGCTTTCCTTCTCAGATTTGAAGAGCGTAGGATCATATAGATCAATAAATCCTGTAGCAATCGGCACCCGAACGGTCTTTCCTCGAGGGAGCATGATCTGATCGCCCACCTCATCGAGGTAATAACTACTACTATGATCATCAAAAATCCGGACCACGGGCTGCTTCTGAAGAATCCAAACCCGTAATTTTCCATTCGAATCCACAAATACTTCTGCTCTTTTGATTCGTCCATCATGCATGAGCAGGTCCTCAAGCTCCCGTGTATTGAGATTTTTGATCGTAGCTTGGCTCACCTGATATCCAAGATAATCAGCAAAGATTTTGTCTACCTCCTTAGCGCTGATCATATTTCGGTCGCCCTTTATTTTTACAATTTGAACCTCCAACTGATCGACACCGAGTTGTTTTTTTCTAGCAATCGCTAGGCCAAGCATCAAGAAGATACCCACCATGACCACAGACCAAATAATCTTGGATCGTACACCCGCCATTTTATGGTTCGATTTCTCTGTCATAATTCCACCATTTTTTTTATTTTGGGTACCAGTAGGTCAATATCTCCTGCTCCTAAGGTCATGATGACTTCAGGTTTTCGGCTGTTTAGGTAGGATATTATTTCATCATGTTCGTTGAGCATGATTTTTTTGTCTAATTTCATTTTCTCAAAAATGATCTGACTGGTGACACCCAGAATGGGAAGTTCCCTCGCAGGGTAGATATCCATCAAGATCACTTCATCCAATTGATCCAACTGCTGTGCAAATCCCGAAGAAAAATCGCGTGTCCTACTATACAGATGCGGTTGAAAAATGCCACAAATGCTTTTATTAGGATATTTCATCCGGGCTGCTCCAATGGCCGCCTCCAGTTCAGTGGGATGATGGGCGTAATCATCCACAAATACAATTTCATCTTCCGAGATTACTTCAAATCTCCTCTTAATACCCTGAAAACTACTCACCGCATTTTTGATAAAATAAGGCCTCACCCCTATCTCCTTGGCAATACAGATCGCTACACTGGCATTCTGTAGGTTATATTTTCCTGGCATTTGGCATAGAAATCCCTCTTCCCTACCATCTGCATCTACGTAGGTAAATTCCACTCCTTCATCCGAGGACCCGACGACCTCTACAAAGAAGTCATCCTCCGGCTCACCAAAGAATTTCACCCGATACACCTTGCACAAAGCATCCAATTCTTCCGGGCTAAAATATGGCTTACAACCAGATTGGATCAGTACCAATCCACCAGTTTTGGTACGATTTATGAACTCCTTAAATCCCTCTACGAAATGCTGATCATCTCCATAGATATCAAGATGATCCGAGTCCATCGAATTGATCACTGTAATTTCAGGCCGCAACCAAAGGAAGGACCGGTCAAACTCATCCGCTTCGACGACGACATGATTCCCCTCCCCGATCAGTAGATTGGTGCTATATTCTTTCATGACCCCACCGACAAAAGCCGTTGGTTTCAATTTTGATTTTTTCAATACATCCGCTACCATGGCCGTCGTGGTCGTTTTCCCATGTGTACCTGCGATGGCAATACAGAAATTTTCATTGGCAATCCAAGCTAACATTTCAGCACGCTTGATCATAGGGATACCCATTTCCTGAACCATTTGCATATGTAGGTGCGAAGCTGGTACCGCCGGTGTATAAACCACAAGGTCAATCTCTGACGGCAAGCTAGCAAGCTCCTCATCAAAAATCAAACGAATACCCTCAGATTGTAATTCCTGTGTGAGTGCAGTCGGCGTCTTATCATAACCAGAAATGGTTTTGCCCTGTGCATGGAGATAGCGAGCAAGGCTACTCATGCCTATTCCACCAATCCCAAGGAAATAAATATGTTTCAGTAATTTAAACCTCATATCCTCTGCTGATTTAAAATGTACCGAACGATATCATCAGCTGCTTCTGGCTTACCGAAATCACTAATTTTTTCAGAAAGTGAATTAAGAGCTGATGAATTATGTACAAGCTCTATAGCCTTCGTGATCAATTGATCTTTAGCAGACTTATCATCAATGAGGATGGCTGCTCCATGATCAGAAAGTGCTCTTGCATTTTTTGTTTGGTGGTCCTCAGCTACATTTGGAGAAGGAACCAAAATCACTGCCTTGCTCAATAGGGCTATCTCCGAGATAGAAAGTGCTCCAGCTCTAGAAATGATCAAATCTGCTGCTGCGTAAGTCAGCGCCATTTGATCGATAAAAGACATTGGACGGACATTGGGCAATTTTGCAGTGGGCGATTCTGAAAATGCCGCGAAATTCCCCTTACCGATCTGCCATATCCAATGGATCTCGGGATGTGCTAGAATCAGATCGTGACTCTGCTGCATAGCCTCATTGAGGGTACGTGCACCCAGACTACCCCCAAAAATAAATACCACCTTTGCATTGGCATCCAAACCCAAAACCCGTTTTGCAGATGCTGCATCTGCCGAACTTTTGTGAATGGCGCTGCGGATCGGATTCCCGAAGAAAAGCACCTTGCTCCCTGGAAAGAACCGCTCCAAATTCGGATATGCTACGAAAACAGCACTCGCTTTTTTGGAAAGCAACTTATTCGTGACTCCCGCATAGCTATTTTGTTCTTGTATATAATAAGGTATACCCAGCCATGAAGCCATCTTCAATACCGGCCCACTGGCATACCCTCCAAATCCTAACACAAAGTCAGGTTTGTAGCTTAATAATATATAAGCCGCCTTACTCATACTAGAAAGCAACTTAAATGGAAAACTCAGATTCTTTAGACTGAACGACCTTTGGAATCCGCTGACCCACAGTCCTTTGATCTCATATCCTGCTTTCGGTACAAGATCCATCTCCATGCGACCCTCTGCCCCCACAAATAAAATATCGATAGCCGATACCTTGCTTTTCAAAGTATCAGCAACCGAAAGGGCAGGAAAAATATGCCCACCAGTACCACCTGCACTAATGATCACTCTCATGGGCCAATTCTATTTTATTTAACTCCTTCTGCTCAGCGGCTGCTTTTTCGGCATGGCGGCTTACGGACAATATGATTCCAAATGAAATACAGGTAAACATAAGGGAGGTTCCTCCCATACTGATCATCGGCAAAGTCAATCCGGTAGCAGGTACCAACTGCACAGATACAGCAATATTCGCAAATGCCCTAACGACAAGGCTTAGGCAGAGCCCCATCGCCAAGATCGGTCCAAAAGCCTTGGGACTTTTGATGACAATGCTCACACATCGATATAGTAATGCTAAGTATAGTAACAATACAAACATACCTCCCACAATGCCATACTCTTCACAAATGATCGCATAGATACAGTCCGCATATGCATATGGAAGGTGATGTCGCTGGATAGAATTTCCCGGACCTACTCCAAAAAAACCTCCTTCGGCTATCGCAATTTTCGCCTGCTGAACCTGATAATCTCCATCGCTGAGAAGCAAAAACTCCTCCACTCGACTCACCCAAGTCCCCATACGACCAAGCTCAGGGAATTGACTAGATAGAATCACCAACAGAAAACCTCCAATGATCCCAGCTAATAGCAGAAGGAACACAAACTTCAGGGAGATTCTCCCAATAAACATCATTAAAAATGTGGTGATAAAAAGTAAGGCCGCCGTAGATAAATTGGCTGGTGCTATCAGACCACACACCAAAATAATTGGTATGATGATAGGAAGGATTGCTGATTTGAAATCTTTGATTTTATCCTGGTTGACTGCCAAAGCACGTGCCACGAAGATGATGAGAGCTAACTCAGCAAAATCTGAAGTCTGGAAAGTCATATCAATCAGTGGTATGGTAATCCACCGCTTCGCATCATTGATCTCTACACCAAAAAGCAAGGTGTAGGTAAGTAAGGGTATCGCAATAGCCAGAATCATCGGAGCATATCTGGCATAGATTTTGTAATTTAGCTTATAGGCCATCCACATTAGTGTCCAGCCCGCAGCTAGAAATACCAGCTGCTGGAGTAAGTAATATTCTGTATCACCGCCACGCAGCTTGTATGCCATGCTGCCTGAAGCGCTATACACGATCAGAATCGAAATCAGCGAAAGAAAAATCACGATCATCCATAGGACGCGGTCTCCTTTCACCCGGTCAAAAAATGTAACAATGTTGGCCATTGTTCTGTAGTTATCTTATTTCAAAAAAAAACTTACACTCCCTCCACTTCCAAAACTGCACTTCTAAATTGGTCGCCCCGATCCATATAATTTTTAAATAGATCGAAGCTGGCACAGGCTGGAGATAGCAATATCGTATCACCAGATACTGCCATCTCCTTTGCCAGGCTTACAGCATTTAAGACCTTAGTTGTTTCGCAAATCGTTTTGATCTTTCCTTCAAAACTTTTAACTAACTTCGAATTATCTACACCGAGACAAATCAAAGCTTTCACTTTTTCGGTTAGTGGGTACAAAACACTGTAGTCGTTGCCTTTATCAGTTCCACCTGCAATCCAAATCACCGAACCTTCCATCGCTTCCAATGCATAGTATACCGCATCCACATTGGTGGCTTTACTATCATTGATGTAGGTCCTACCCTCCCCACTCCAGACCGTCTCTAGTCTGTGTGGTAAGTTCGTAAAACTCAACACGGCCCTTTGGATAGTCGCCGTCGAAATCCCCAAGATTTCAGCAGCTCGGATCACAAAACAAGAATTCAATTGGTTGTGCCTCCCTTTTAGAGACAACTGGTATGCTTCGTCGCTTCCGCTCGGAAAGATACCTTGTAAATATTGCGATTGATTTATGTCAATCCTATTTGCAAGTAGTGTGTGTCGGCGCAGGGCCGTTGTAAGTGGTTCGTCATCTCCATTGACTAAAAGATAATCTGTCGATGTTTGAAAATGTCCGATGTGGCACTTGGCATCGATATACCGCTGTAGATCGTATCCGTATCTGTCCAGATGATCAGGCGAAATATTGAGAATCATAGCGATGTATGGTTTGAACGAACTCACATTGTCCAGCTGAAAGCTGCTGACCTCTAGTACCACCCACTCGGGATTTGATTCCGCCAGTATTCCAGCGAAGCTGATCCCATAATTTCCACCTACTGCTACATCCCAACCCGCTACTTGAAGCACATGGTACATCAGGCCCGTCACGGTGGATTTACCATTGCTACCTGTGATGGCGATGATCTTCCCATCGTAAAATCTGGACGCGAATTCGATCTCAGAGATGACGGGAATACCCAGCTGAAAGAAATACTGAATTACGGGTGCTTCATCCGGTATACCAGGACTCTTCACCACTGCATCGAAATCTGGGGCCAAAACCTGCATATGTCCACCTTCTTCGAAGGCAGCACCCACGGACTCCAGCCAAGTCTTCTCCGATGCCGATATCTGACCCCGGTCACTGAGCATGAAATCTATCCCTTGTTTCAAGGCTAGTTTGGCTGCTCCGATCCCACTTTCTCCACTTCCTAAGATTGCAATTCTCTTCATATTACCTTACTTTAAGTGTTAAGATGGTCAAAATCGCTAGCATGATACCCACGATCCAAAATCTAACTGCGATCTTAGCTTCGTGCATACCACCTTTTTGGTAGTGGTGGTGCAAAGGTGACATCCGGAAAATCCGTCTTCCCTCTCCGTATTTCTTCTTCGTGTACTTAAAATAAGCCACCTGAAGCATCACGGATAAATTTTCTACCAGGAAGATCCCGCATAGGATAGGAATCAGCAACTCCTTTCGTAGTAAAATTGCCATCGCTGCGATGATACCGCCTATGGCCAAACTACCTGTATCTCCCATGAAGACACGTGCCGGAAAGGAATTATGCCACAAAAATCCTATACATGCTCCAAAAAAACAACCTGCAAAAATCACCAACTCCCCGGTATTGGGAAGGTAGAAGATATTGAGGTAGTCTGCTATGATCGTATTTCCACTCACGTAAGCCAAAATCCCAAGCGTAGCGCCAATGATGGCACTAACTCCAGCAGCTAGCCCATCCAAACCATCGGTCAGATTGGCTGCATTGGATACTGCGGTGACGATAAATATCACGATGGGAATGAAAAAAATCCATACCCAAGTTTTCGCATTGTCAAAAAACAGGTGTGTGATCTGTTCGTAGTCAAAGCTATTGTTTTTCAGAAAGGGAATGTTGGTCAATGTGGTCTTGACGTAAGCCATTTCCATGACTTTCGGCTCTTGATTGACTTGCGGCACTACGACGCGGTAGGATTTCTTAATCTCCATTTGGTGTACCTTCGCATATTCGGCAGGTACCCTCACCACGATGTCGTTGTGCATCAGCATCACCACACCAATGAAAATCCCAATAAGGACCTGGCCCACCACCTTAAAGATGCCTTTGAGCCCCGCTTTATCCTTCTTGAAGACCTTGATATAGTCATCGGCAAAACCAATAAGGCCTAGCCAGACCGTGGTAACCAACATCACGATGATGTAGATATTGTCCAGCTTGGCGAAAAGCAGACACGGCAGGACTATTGAAAGAATAATGATAAGACCGCCCATGGTGGGAGTCCCTTCTTTTTCCTTTTGTCCTTCCAGACCGAGCTCCCTTACGGTTTCTCCTACTTGCAAATTTTTCAATGAACGTATGATCCTTTTGCCAAAAATCATCGATATCACGAGTGACAAGATAATCGCAGCAGCAGATCGAAAAGTAATATATTGGAACAACCCCGCACCGGGGATGTCATACCACTTATCCAAAAAGTCGAATATATAATACAGCATAAGCCTAATTCCTTATTCAAAAAATGACAGTACAGCGGGGTTTTCAGGAACGTTTTCTAGAAGGGACGCCCACCGTAACTGTCAAAACCAACCTAAGAATGATAATAGAACCATATCTTATCTTTGACCATCCACACCGAGGTATTCAGCGAGGATAGCTTTATCGTCAAATGGGAACTTTTCCCCATTTATTTCTTGGTATTTTTCGTGACCCTTACCAGCCAAAAGAATTATATCACCCTTTTTTGCCAAGGTCACCGCCGTTTTGATGGCTGCCCTTCGATCTGTGATCCGAAGGACTTTCATCTTTAAGGTATCTGCCACGCCCACCTCCATATCATCTAAGATAGATTCTGGAGATTCGAAGCGTGGATTGTCGCTCGTCAGGATGACCTGATCTGCAAACCTCACGGCAATCTTTGCCATTTCTGGCCTTTTTTCTTTATCCCGATTTCCCCCACAACCAAACACGGCAATCAACTTAGCCTGCGGCTGCTTGGATTTCACCAAAGTTTGTAGTACATTCTCCAACGCATCTGGGGTGTGTGCATAATCCACCACTCCAAAAATGCCTTGATTCGTGGCCGTGACTCGCTCCATTCGTCCTTCTGGTCCGCTGATGCTAGACAAGCCTGTTAGAATATCAACTTCCTCCAAGCCAAGGTCTTTTGCAACTGCGTACACGGCCAGCAGATTCGCAGCGTTAAACGCCCCTGTAAGCTTAACAATCACCTCCCTACCATCGATACGAAGGTGAAGCCCCGAAAGCTGATCAGCAAGAATCCTTGCATTGTGATCACCTGCACCTCTTAGGCTATATTTGATGATCTTGGCACGTGTGTTTTGCACCATGACCATTCCATTTTTATCATCTACATTCGTAATGGCTACCGCTGAGGCCGGGAGCTGATCAAAGAGTGCCTTTTTCGCTTGTATGTAAGCCTTGAAAGTCTTGTGGTAATCCAAATGGTCATGGGTGATATTGGAAAATATCCCTGCCCGAAATTGGATGCCTGCTATGCGACACTGATCAATGGCGTGACTGCTCACCTCCATGAATACATGCGTACAACCATCAGATCTCATCTCAGCCATTAAACTTGCAATGGATATGGCGTCCGGGGTTGTGTGTGTAGAAGCTTGCCATCGATCTCCAATACAATTGGCAACGGTGGAAATCAGCCCACATCTAAAGCCAAGCGCAGAAAAAAGCTGATGACACAAAGTGGCAATGGTAGTTTTACCATTGGTACCTGTCACCCCTACGACCGTCATTCTTTCAGATGGATTGCCGTAGAACTGATGGGCCAAGAATCCATACGAGGATCTCAAATCTTGGACAGCCACATAGACTACTCCATCTTTCAGCTCTGCTGGCATGACCTCACAAATGATCAATACGGCTCCAGAAGCAATAGCAGCAGAGATATGTAAATGACCATCAGAACTTGTCCCTCTGAGCGCGATGAATGCATCTCCAGGACCAATCTTTCGCGAATCAATCTGCAAGGACCTTACTTCGCACAATTCTAGATCGCCCCAAACTTGGAGAATGGTATTAATCGGAATAATGTCAAACAACGTTTTTGCTTTCAAAGCAAGGATTTATTTAGTTCAAATAAATTTCAACTTTTTGGCCATTGGCCGTGGTACCTGGTAAGATGCTTTGTCTTACGACCTTTCCGCTCCCCTGCACCAAAACCCCAAGGCCAAGTGATTCGAGTACATATACTGCATCTCTTGGTCCCATACCCCGGACATCGGGAATTTTCCCTTTACTGATCTTTTTCCCATTTAGGATCATTTTATGCTCCAAGGGGTTGACCAATGCCCACTGCTGCTTAGATTTGACCTTGTAGGACATACCCACGTAGTCAAAAAGCGTGATGAAGTCTCCTGCATATCCGCTGACGGAGCCCACCACATTATTTCTTTTGGCTTGCGCAATGGCAAGACTATCTGTCAGTGCAGGATCAACAGCTGCTACATCCTCCATCCTTCCCCAAGCCAAGGTCTTCTCAGCAATGGATTTGAAAATGGGAGCTGCTACCAAACTTCCATAGAAAACCCCTTGTGGCTCATAAACCACGACGATCAAACTATATTTTGGCTTATCCGCAGGAAAATAACCTGCAAAAGAAGCATTGTACTTTTTGAATTCCTCTTTATTTGCATAGTTAATTCGAGTAGTACCCGTCTTTCCAGCAAAGCTAAATTCCTCTGACTTGATCGACTTGGCGGTACCTGTGAGGACTACCTCTTCCAGCATGGCTTGTGCTGCACGAATATTTTCGGGCTTCGCAATGGATTCCTTTAGCACAGTGGGCTTGAAGTAAATCGATTTACCATTTTCGGAGCGGACTTCAGAAACCAAGTAGGGTTTCATCAATTTCCCTCCATTAGCGACGGCATTGTAGAGATTTAGCATTTGTAGCGGGGTGATCGCCACCTCATATCCATGTGCCATCCAAGGAATCGTCGTACCATACCAGTCATTCTTTTGAAGTACGGGATCTTTGATTTTAGGCTTACCCTCTCCTTCTAGATCTATACCCGTCAGTGCATCCAATCCGAAGGTCTTCAGCCGATCTCGAAACATTTTTCTACCCTCCAGATCTTGATTGTACGCTTGGTTGGCCAGACTAGCAAGTCCCACATTAGAGGAGATAGCAAATGCCTCCTTGAGTGTGACGACAAACCTATTATGTTTTTCGGAATCATGCATGATTCGATCAGAAAATTTGAGTGTACCTCCGTTGAGGTTCACCGTAGTCTCAGGTGTAGCTTTGCCATCTTCCAGAAGTGCTAGCGCTGTTGCTAGTTTGAAGGTAGACCCAGGCTCAGTGGAGCTGGCTACACCTATATTGTAATATTCCCGAAGCAATCCGTGCTCATTCACACCTAGGTTGGTAATCGCTTTGATTGCTCCAGTCTCTACCTCCATCAAAATGGCCGTTGCCATTTTGGCGTTGTATTTTATCATTGCATTTTCCACCTCACTGTGGACAATATCTTGCAGGTGAACATTGATCGTAGTGATAATATCATCACCCTTTAGCAGGTTGTTCTCTGATGGGTCGTAAATGGGGACCCAAATATCCTCTGTAGCAGACACCTTTTTCATAAGGCGCTTATCCACAGGACCTTTCAGGAATCGATCGTAGTACCCCTCGAGCCCGACCTTTTGAGCATTATCTCTATCTTCACCGATGGTGCGGCTAGCTAATTCTTTAAGAGGTTTCACCCTCCTGCCATATCTCGTCTCTATATACCCACTACCATAGCGGCCATATCGGAAGATGGGAAATTTGCGGACCATACGGAGGTCCTCTATATCCAAATCTTTTGCAATAAAGAAATAAGGCTTCCCCTTCTTCTTGGCTGCGATCAGTTCATTTTTCCAGGTTGATTTGGTTTTATCGGTACGAATGGTGGTACTGAGCATAAGTGCAAGCGAGTCCACTTTTTCGTAAAATACTTTGTCATTGAGGACCTTCATATCCATACGAACTTCGTAAAGCTGCATCGAAGTCACTAAGATACTCTCATCGTCTGCATAGATATTGCCACGGTCGGCGTCCAATTCCATCCAACGGACATTGACTTCGCCTTTTTGCCTCCATTTATCACCTTCGACCACTGAGATTTTCGCCACTTTATATGCAATGACCATGGCGATGATCGAAAACACGATCACGACAAAGTATGCACGGGCTACCAACTCAGTTTTCTTCTCTTTCATGATGACTATCGTCTATCTACTAGTTTTTAAAAACGCCCTTCCCCAAAGTGACAGGACGTGAGTTTAAAATCATTAATCCACTCTCTTCCAAGCTTTTTGCCAACTGCGATTGTGTGCTACTGTACTTAAGCGATTGCTCAAGTTTTGTGAGCTGACCCTCTTGATCTTTGACCTCTCGCTTCAATTCATTGATTTTACGCAATGATCGCTCAGAAGCATGAGAATTAAAGATGTAAAAGACACCTAATCCCACCAGATAGCACACAAACGGCAAGTTGACCAATAGCCGTTCTATCCATTTTGATCTGATAAACGACGTTGTAATTTTCTTATTTTGATTATCAGACATTTTACAAAACAACTTTATTAAAAAATCAAAGCCTACTCACTGCCCTCAATTTGGCGCTTCGCGACCTCGGATTGACCTTTATTTCCTTGGCACTTGGCAATACAAACTTCGGACCCACAGATTCGAAAAACTTAGAGATAACTCCAAACTCGTCTTTCTGTACCTCGCCTTCAATGTTTCCAGTTTTAAATATATTTTTCACCAATCGATCCTCTAGGGAGTGATAGCTAATCACCACGAAACGACCTCCTTTTTTAAGAAGGGACATGCCTTGGATTAGCATTGCCTCTAAAGCGGGAATTTCCTGATTGACCTCGATGCGAAGTGCTTGGTATACCTGCGCAAAATATTTGGGCTTGTGTCCCATCACGCACAGATCCAATACCCGATTGAGATCATCCGTAGACTGAATAGGTCTGCGCATACGATCAGAAATTAGAGCTTTGGCGAGCGTCTTCGCATTTCGGACTTCCCCAAAACGACTTAAAAGCTCTACCAGATCCATCTCCGAATAAGTATTTACCACCTGAGCTGCTGTCAGGGATTCCTCTACATTCATCCGCATATCCAAAGGCGCTGAAAATCTGAATGAAAATCCACGCTCAGGAATATCGATCTGATGTGAGGAAATACCTAAATCACCCAAAATGCCATCCACCGACTTCACACCATGCAGCCTCAAAAACTTCTGTAAGTATTTGAAATTGGCTTGCACGAGTGTAAATCTTGGATCGTTTGGCACATTGGCCGCAGCATCCGCGTCCTGATCAAAGGCGTATAACCGCCCCTTGTCACTCAACTTAGCTAGAATGGCTCGCGAATGAGACCCACCGCCGAAAGTAACGTCCACATAGACCCCATCAGGATCATAAACCAATGCATCCACCGACTCTTCAAGTAGGACCGGAATATGGTAATCACTCATCGGTGTTTCGCTTTTGAAAACCTCCAGAAAAAACATCCTCAATTAGTGAAGAAAAATCAGCCGGCTCATTGGCCAACATCGCATCATACTGATCTTTTGCCCAAATCTCGACAATGTGTTGGTATGCAAAAAGGACAACGTCTTTTTCGATACCCGCGTATTGAACAAGATTAGATGGAATCAAAATCCGATCCGCATTGTCATTCGATACTTCGGTGGCTCCTCTATAGAAATAGCGCAAAGCCTCCCGCTGTCTGCGGTCGTAGATATTAAGCTGGTTGATTTCCTTTGTTCGCTCTTCCCAAACTTCTTTGGTATAGAGTATCAAGTGTTTCTCAAAACCACGATTGACGACGAAGTCATACTGCCGCTTGTTGCCAAGGGCCTCGAGGAGCTTGGACGGCAGTTTGATCCTGCCCCGCTCATCTATCTTAACCTCGTATTCACCAGTCAATATGTTCATAGAATCACTCTAAATCGCTTTTGGTCCCACAAAACTACACAAGTTTACCATTTCTTCCCATTTTTTGACCAAAATATTTAAAAAAATATTATATAAATTTATAATCTGTATAGATTGTAAGTTATTTTTTTAGTTTTTGTAAGCAAAAAACTTACTTTTTGTCCATTTTATGCAAAAACCGAACCCTCATACAGCCTTACAAATTTACAAAAATTACATTTAATTTTTTCATAATACGTAATTTACACATAATAAGTTCAAAAAGCCATCAGAATTTATACATTACAAGATTATATATCTGTAAAGATACACTAAACTCTACGGTATTGGTTCATTTTCAAGCCCTTGATGATGGGAAGAGACTTGATTATCGGTGCTTTTCTATTTGCTATCCTTTATTGATCCACTTTCAGTTTGCTATTCTCTCCTATTGATGCCACTGTAAATGAGCTACAAACCTTACTTTGCAAAATGACATGTACCTCAGCAAACCAAGACCTATGACATATTTTTGATCTTTTTTTTATATTTCTGTAACATTTTGAATGAGTGGGCGTCTTTCAAATACCGACGCAAAAATGAATTTGACCAGGCCTTAAAAATTCGTTTTGGTTAGCATCAAAGCTTTTTTCAAGCTTTTTCAACATTTTTTCCAAATCAATAAAACTTTTTCACATGAAATCAATAATTTCATTCGGCTTGGCTATGGCCTTCGTTTTTTCAAGTAGCTTCTCATTCAGCCAAAATTCGATGGTCAACGACCAATTAGAAAACTTAAGTAAGTTAGAAGATGTCACCGTGGTAGATTTGAGCCCTCAGATGTTCGAACTTGCAGGATCTTTCCTTAATGGTGAGAAAGCTGAGGTCGAAAATATCGTAAAAAAGATCACCCAAATGAAGGTAATCAGCACCAAATCAGATAAGAGCACCATTGCCAAAAATTTTTCCGTTGCCTTAGATCGGGATCAGTACGAGGATTTGATCCGTGTGAAGGACAAGACTGAAAACGTCCGAATCTCAATGCGCTCTGTGAAAAATAAGGTAAGCGATATCGTCATTTTTGTACAAGGAGTGGAGGAGATTACCATTGTAAAAATGGGAGGCAACTTTGATCTGGATGAAATCAAAAACTTACTTGAAGAAAGTTCGAAGCCGCTGAAGTCAGGAAAACCTTAATTTAGACAGATTTCCTGAAACAAAAATAACCAGTCATCAAGAAATAAAAAGCCGGATCACAAATAGTGTCCGGCTTTTTACTTTTTAGCGGAGAGATCTCCGCACCATTTCTTTTTGGATAAAACTTAATTCCCGAGACATTTCACCTGTAATACTCGAATTCTCCTGAGCACGCCTGATCAGATAAGGTACCACTTCACTAACGGGACCATAAGGTACGTATTTGGCTACATTGAACCCCGCAGCGGAGAGATTGAAACTAATGTAATCACTCATCCCATAAAGCTGACAAAAATTCAGGTGTGCATGATTTTTTTCTACTCCCGCTTTTTCTATAAGTCCAGCGAGTAGCATATTGCTATTCATATTGTGAGAAGCACAGCAAAATCCAATCTCCTCATAATGGTTAAAACAGTATTGCATGGCCTCATCAAAATCGCGGTCCGTGGCTGCTTTATCTGGCTGGATCGGGGATGCGTAGCCCATATCAGTGGCTCGCTGCCTTTCTTTTTCCATGTAGGCACCTCGGACTATTTTTGCTCCGAATAAAGCACCTTTTGATCTGAGGCGCTGATGATCTTTTTTGATCTGGGCCAACTTATCGTGACGGTACATTTGGTAGGTATTGTATATAATGACCTTTTCCGAGTTGTATTCCTCCATGAGCTTAAGAGCGAGGTCATCGATCGGAATCTGGATCCAACTCTCCTCTGCATCTATGAATACACCAACACCATGTGTATAGGCAGCTTCGCATATTTGTTCGATGCGCTCGAGCATTCTTTGGTACGTCCGTTGTTCACCTGTACTTAGGGGGGCCTTGGTCTGGAGTTTTTCTAGAATGGCATATGGGATTAGTCCACTGACTTTGATACTGATGACTGGCACAGAATTATTGGATGCGGCCATCTCAATGGCTCGGATATTTTCCTGCATAACAGCATCAAACTCTTCTTCCGTACTTTTGCCTTCAGCTCCATAATCTAAAATAGTGAGGGTATTAAATCGATACAGTTTGTCAATAGTCCGCTGACAATCGAGAATCGTCTCCCCTCCACAAAACTGTTTAAATATTGTTTTTTTGATCAGAAACTCGGAGAATGGGATTTTCAATTTGACTGCCCAAAGCCCCAATTTTGATGACCATTCGACCAATTTCGGATTGTTCATCAGGCTGAATAGCCGGAAGGTCTCTTTGAGTTCGGCATCAGATTTATTGGAGAAGGCGATGGCTGTATTGGTAAAATCTAAAGGTGGGTGTTCCGGCAGTGGATCTTCTTGTATCATATCATTCTATTGCTTGGTTTTGCCAAATTTTCCATGAGTACTCAGCTTGGTGGATTAACATGACAAGGCCGTTGATTGTTTGTGCACCACGCAAAATACCTTGGCTCAAAAATAAGGTTTTCTCGGGATTGTAAATAAGGTCGTACAAAAAATGTTTTGGAGTCAGGTATTCGTAAGGAAACTCAGGGGCTTCCTCCACCTTTGGATACATACCTAGTGGCGTGGTGTTGATAATAAGCTTGTGATTTTCGACCAGGGATTTTTCCAAATCTCTGTAGCCAATCCCACCACCACTTCGAGAGACCATTTGGTGCGTGATACTCCTTTGAGTTAGGGCATACTTGATCGCTTGGGCACTGCCTCCTGTACCTAGAATGAGTGCCCTATCCACTTTGGTTTCATTCAGCAATTGGTCCAAACCCACCAAAAATCCGAGAAAGTCTGTATTGTATCCGATCAGTCTACCTTCGACAATCTTTACGCAATTGACTGCACCAATCATTTCTGCCTGAGGATCAATTTCATCCAAAAAATCCATAATACGCTTCTTGTGAGGAATCGTCACATTGAATCCATCTACACCAAGTGCCAGAAGATCTTCTTTCGAAGAGATCTGCTCCATTGGAAAAAGCAAATAGCTGGCATTAATGCCTAAATTCTGGAATTTCTCCTTGAAATAAGCAGGTGAGAAACTATGAGATAGCGGGTAGCCAATCAACCCGAAACGCATGGTCTGTGTAGTATTTGACATGTTCTCGTAAGGTGTTTATTTTCCCTTTCCTTGCAGCAGGACCAAAATCGTGTAAAAAAGGATTTTGAAATCCAAGCTCAAAGACATATTCTCAATATATAGGATATCATATTTGAGCCGCTGCAACATTTGAGGAACAGTGGAAGCATAACCATATTTGACCTGCCCCCAAGAGGTAATACCTGGACGAACCTTTAGTAGATGCTTATAGTGAGGTGCCTCTTTTGATATCAGATCGATGTAATACTTTCGTTCCGGACGAGGTCCTACGATCGACATCTCTCCGATGATTACATTCCAAAACTGAGGTATTTCGTCAAGCCTGTATTTACGCATCACCCTACCCCAAGGTGTGACCCTGGGATCGTGGTCAGTGGATAGCTGCGGACCTTTTAGTTCGGCATCTGTGTACATTGATCGAAACTTGATGATTTGAAAGGGTATTCCAAATCGCCCGACCCGCTCCTGCTTATAAAATATGGGGCCGTCCGAAGAAAAATAAACACGTAGCACCACGTAAAGAATCAAAGGTGAAAGAATCAAAAGTGCCATAGAGCTCATCAGAATATCCATACTTCGCTTTACTACCTTCTCCCAGTTGGCCATCAGTTCCTGCTCTATCTCAATAAGGACTGCACCATAGAGGTGATTCATTTTTACAGTACCGAGCATGATATCATACATATCGGGGATGACTTTGATCAGGATTCGATCTGAGTAATCAAATAAAATATCAAAAACCTCTTTGATCCGGCCATGCTCTGAGGTCTCCACAGCTACAATGACTTCTTGGATATTTTCTTTTTCAATGATTCTTTTGATATCATTTAGTTTACCCATTTTGGGGATATACTTTTCGAGGAGATTTTGGCTTTTTCCATTAGAATCAATAAAACCAACAAAATTATGTCCCAAACTGTAAGGTTTACCTGTCACTTCTTCATACAGCTCTACACCATTTCGATCACCACCAATGATGAGGGTATTGTATTTGACTTTTCCAGCTTTCAGTCGCCTGCTTGCAGCTGTGAGTACCACCATCCGTACCAAGGTAGTAAGAAGAAAATGTATGAGAAATAGACGAAGAAAAGATTCTATATAAGATGCATGATACCGCACAGCATCATCTAAAATGACCGTAAAAAACAACAACAGGGACCCCATAAAACTCAAAAGGAAAGTCCTACTGATTGTATCTAAGCGTGAGTACCGATAGATATCTTTGTACTTATCGAAGATATGGTACAGCACCATCCAAATAATGGGTACAATGAGTAGTCCTTGTACCAATTTAGGATCTTCCAAGATATCGGACCATAGAATATCAGGTGCTTCGTTTTTCTTACGAGACACGAAGAAAAGGAACCAAGCTGCTACTGCGGCTAGGTAGTCCATCAGTCTATAAATCCACTGCCCCAAACTGGTGTTTTTACTCATGCGCTTTGATAATAGGCGTGGCCAGATTAAAAATGAATCAACTTTACATTGTCGATGAAAGTATTGGTACTTGTACCGGGTGCATTGGAAGGGTACTCTGTACCCACCACTACTTTATAGGTTACCACGGCCGCATTGGATATTTCATCAGTGAGGTCCACGTAGACTTTGGTCCAGTTTGTATTTCTGCGCAAGATGAGCTTGTAGTTTTTGATCTCCTCCACCGCAGTTCGGACGATTACACCAACGAATACTTCTGCTTCCGATTTGTACTCTATTTCCAGGTAAACTGCCCCCCTTGCATTGTTTTCTCCCAAAAATTCGGAGAACGTAGCCACCTCCGTTCGAGGTCGGGAAGCAGAAGATAGCATCAAACCTGAGCGAGCACCTGTGGCAGCTTCGGCGGTAGTGATGACCATGGTCGTTTCCGGATTTCCGTCCTCATCTGATGTAAAAATATTGCCAAGTTCAAAGCCTTCAACGAAGTCAAATTTGCTATCTGGCCTATATTGGAACTGGGGCGTCAGTCTGCGAGTCTCTCCTGATTTGATGGGCAGCCTCAGTTGGATGGCATCGTAAAATGGATATTCTATAGGTACATCCCTCATTCCATTTTGTCTGACACCTGCAGTAATTCGTATGTCTGTGGTATCCTTCGTAGGGATCACGGGGATCCGTGCTGGTAGTGTAAACACTCCCACAACAAATCCGTCTACAAAAACCCAAACATCCTCAATGCGGTGCGTGGGAGCACCTTGGGGCAAGGTGGTAGCAAGACTCACCGAGTCGATTTCCAAAAATGCTGGTTCGAAGGAGTCATTGTCAAACAAAGTACAAGAGCTCGACATCATCGTCAAAAAAACCAGCAGCAAAAGACATTGGGTACATTTATTGATCATGGCTTGTTTCTTGAATTTGTTGATCGATCTGATAAGCAATCTGTAGTGCTTTCATCCCATCAGTAAGTGAAACCTTGACTGGATGATCGTGTAGAATGGCCGTGTGAAAATCTCGGAGCTCTTGGACAATTGCATTTTGGTCCAGCATTTCGGGGCTGGTGATGCTTATCTTCTTTTTTCCCTTGGCTGTATCAATAACGAGACCATCTAATTCTGTCTCCACATCATACATCCGTACGATTTGGGTATTTTTTTCTAGAAAATCTATGCTTACATAAGCATCTGCCTGAAACAAACGCAACTTTCTCATCGCTTTCAGGCTGATTCTACTCGCAGTGAGGTTTGCCACACATCCGTTGCTAAAGGTAATTCGGGCATTGCAAATATCAGGTTTGTGGCTAACTACACAAACCCCATTTGCCTGAATCGAAGTGACCTGTGCATCTACGAGGCTAAGCACCAGATCAATATCGTGAATCATTAGATCCAATACTACTGACACATCTGTACCACGCAGATTGAAACCCGAAAGCCGATGACCTTCGATAAACATGGGGCGAAGGTCGAATCCATCCAAAGCGGTAAAGGCAGGGTTGTATCGCTCTACGTGACCGACCTGAACTTTTACACCATATTGTTTTTGAAGTGCTGCCAGTGATTCAGCCTCAGATGGATGTTGGGTGATGGGTTTTTCGATAAACACATGCTTACCTGCTGCGATCGCTTTGCTCGCGAGCTCAAAATGCATAATGGTAGGACTAACGATATCCACTGCATCTACCGCATTGAGAAGCGTATCTACATCCATGAATCTTGAAATGGTGGGATGACTATCCGCCATGAATTGTGCGGCAGCATCCGATGGATCAAAAAATCCAACAATCTCGAAATCTGTCTGAAATAGACATTTGAGATGAATCTTTCCTAGGTGCCCAACCCCAAGGAGTCCGATTTTTAGCATGTTTCTATTGGTTAGTCTTGGTTATAATATAGTAACGTCCCAACGATCGTAATAAGTATGACTAACACGACCGCAATTTTTACAGAAAAGCGGATATTGTGTACAAATCCCCGAATTTCTTTGGAAAATTTTGGGTATCGAGGAATAATTTCTTGTTCCAATTTTTCCAAATTCATCATGTGGCTTTTATCAAACTGAACCCTATTCTGAACCAGTACGCGATAATTTTTTAAGACTTTCACCCGAAAGTAAATGTTCAAAAAAAGCAAGGCTATAAAAAAACCTACAATCAAAAATATGAAAAATGGAAACATATGCTTTACTTTAGGCTCGCAAAAATAGAACTTATTTTTAAAAGCCTACTCATGATTCGAATGACACCAATTCAAACTATGTCCGATTATATATCAATGATGATGTTATTTCAGAAAAGCCTTCTAACTAAGGAAAGCCCAAATGCCAATTACCAGTACAATATTTTGAAAAAAGTTCAAAAAAATATGATATTCACATTTCAAATACCCCTACTTCGAAGAAAACTTGTAGACCTTTGCTTAATGTTCATTTTCCTATTTGGAACCTCCTCGTATATTTTTTGTCAATCTCCGGACTTATCGTATTACTTACCGCCTACCAGCTACAATACAGAAATCCAAAGTCCACAGGAATTTTTCGGTTTTGAATATGGCAAATGGCACCTAAGCTCGGACCAGGTACAGCACTATGCCCAATACCTATCAGAAAAAAGTGATCGGGTGGAATATCATAGATACGGAAAAAGCCACACCGACAAAGAACTCTTTGTGCTGTTTATCTCCAATCCCAAACATATAAAAAACAAAGATTATATCCGCGACAATAGTCGATCACTCTGTGAGCCACGAGTGGCGAAAGAAGTAAATATCAATACCCTGCCGACCATCATTTACCAAGCCTATACCGTACACGGCAACGAACCGAGCGGAACACATGCAGCTGTGCTCCTTGCCTATCACCTAGCCGCAGGACAGAGTGATGAAGTGAATTTTCTCCTCGAAAACAACTTCATCCTCCTCGACCTACTCATGAACCCCGATGGTTACACAAGATTTACGACTTGGGTCAATAGTCATAAATCAAACAATCTAGTCAGTACGCCTAGTGCCCGAGAATTCAATGAAATATGGCCGGGAGGACGGACCAACCACTATTGGTTTGACCTCAATAGAGACTGGCTGCCACTCATCCACCCCGAAAGCCAAGGACGAATCGCCCTATTCCAACAGTGGAAACCCAATATTCTCACCGACTACCACGAAATGGGGAAAGATGCTACCTATTTTTTCCAACCTGGTGTACCTGAAAGAACCAATCCCAATACACCTGCCGAAAACCAAATGCTCACCGAAGAAATAGCCCGCTTTCATGCCAAAGCCCTAGATGGCAGATCCGCTAAATACTATTCGAAAGCCAACTTCGATGATTTTTACTATGGAAAAGGATCTACCTATCCAGATATTCACGGATGTATCGGGATATTATTTGAGCAAGCCTCGTCTCGGGGACATGCACAAATGAGTACCCACGGACTCCTTCGCTTCGAATATACGATAGCTAATCAGGTAGCGACCTCTCTATCTTCCTTGAGGGCTGGGGCCGAAATGCGAACAAAACTGCACCAATACAAACGTCGATTCTATGAAGACAAACTCAAAGAAGGAAGCAACGATGCCACAAAGGGCTGGATATTTACAGATAAGGATCCCGTGAAAGTACGAAAATTCATCCATCTCCTACGCCAACACGAAATCGAAGTGGAAGAAGTAACCCAAAATTCAACTATCGGAAATAACCACTACCTGAAAGACGGCCGATCTTACCTCGTAAAATCACACCAAAATCAATATGGCCTTATCAAAACGATCTTCGAGACAGTGACTAGCTTCAGAGACAGTATCTTCTACGACATTTCTACATGGACCATGCCTCTTGCCTTCGGACTTCAATACGATGCACTGACTGCTGCCTCTATTTCAAGTTTGAAAACCAAGCCTATCTCAAAAATAGAGCCTTATAAAGGAATGATCTACGAAGTAGAAAAACCCATTGCCCATATGATCGAAAGAAATCAAAATCATGCACTTGCTACCATCCTTCGACTTCAGACAGAAGGCTATCAGGTGTATACCGCCCTTGACTCTGTAAAATATGAAACCATCGAAGGTCCCAAAACCTTCTCACCAGGCAGCTTTATTCTATTCGAAAAGCAGCTCGACGCCACACAGGTGGGCCTAGTCTCAAAAATACAAGCCTTACAATCTGACTTTCCGCTTATCGTACACCAAATCGCCACAGGAAACAGTGGCAATGATATTAGCCTTGGGCATCCCGAAATTGTACTTGTCCCTCTCATTCGAGTAGCTATGATCGTTGGGGATGGAGTCTCCCCTTATGATGCTGGCGCGGTATGGCACTACATGGATCATTCACTCGGCATGGCGCCTGACATGATTGATAAGCGAAATCTTGGCTCAGCAGATCTCAGTGCTTACAGCACCATCATCTTAGTCAGCGGAAGATATCAAGACATGGGTGATGCCATCCATAAAAAGATAGAAAACTGGGTTCAGCAAGGGGGGCAGCTATTGGTCATGCAGAATGCCATTTCCTACGCGACCACTCAAAACTGGATCAAATTGGGAATTAAAGACCAACCCGAGCAAGAAGGAAAATCCGTCAGAAGGCCATATGCATCGGCCGAAGCCTACTATGGAAGCCAAAACCTAGGAGGTGTCATTACCCAAATAAAAGTGGACCCAAGTCATCCGCTCGGATTTGGCTATGAAGAAAAAAGTTACAGCTTCAAAAACAATAAAATCGTGTACGAACTTCCTTCCAATCCATTTTCAGCACCTTGGATCTATGAGGCTACACGTCCGATTGTCAGTGGGTATATCCCAAAGGGATTCGAATCCCAGCTGGCAAATACAGCGGCAGTCACTGTACACAGCAAAGGTAGCGGAAAGATCATTGCACTAGCTGACCATCCGCTTTTCAGAGGGTATTGGCTGGGAGGAGCTAGACTTTTTGAAAATATATTGAGCTACGGAAGTATGATCAGCCGAAGGACCACCCAAAGCGAATAATTTCTCATGCAAGGACCTGACCCAACGATACTTGAAGACCTGATCAAAGTGACCATGCCTTTCGGAAAATATAAAGGTACAATCATCAGCAGGCTACCCATGCACTACCTCGAGTGGATGATCCAAAACCGAGCCGTACCCAATGGCAGGATGGGCATGCTCATTCACACCATCTACGAGATCAAACTCAACAACCTGGAATATCTCCTATCGAATATGCCTCGTAACCCTTCCCAACGAAGATAAAATTCACAAACAATCAATACATTAAGCACCATGGATATTTTTTGGACATTTCTAAAACTTGGATTTGAACACATTCTCGATCTTTCGGCTTACGACCACATCCTATTCATTACCGTCTTGTGTGCCGTCTATTTGATACAGGATTGGAAAAAGCTAGTCATCTTAGTTACCGCTTTTACTATCGGGCACTCCCTAACGTTGGCGTTGGTGGCTACCGATATCATTCGAGTGAATCCCGCTGTGGTGGAGATCCTGATACCTATTACCATTATCCTGACAGCTGTTTACAATTTGGTTTTTATCCAAAAATCCCAACAAAATGAGTCTCTAAGGCCCAACTATTGGCTAGCACTGAGCTTTGGCTTTATCCATGGGATGGGGTTTTCAAACTATTTTCGGTCTATCCTCGGAGAAAGTGAAGAACTAGTTTTTTCCCTCTTTTCATTTAATATTGGTGTGGAGGTGGGCCAGCTAGCCATCGTAGCAGTCATTTTGGTGATAAATCTCATCTATCATCGCGTATTGGGTGGATCTTACAAATGGTGGGTTTATATCCTTTCGGGAGCTGGGATGTTGATTGCATCAAAATTACTCTTTGCCCTATTGGCTTGATAGAGGTCTAGGTACCAATCATTCGCTCCAATGCACTTACTAGGCTATTCATGTTACCAGGCTGCAAGTGAAAATACAAATCTGGTTCGATGAGCTCAATCTCCATCAGGTGAAATCTGTCTTCCTCATCCAAGACTCCATCAATCGAGCATATAAACAATCTGTGGGGACAGCTAGGTGATATATTCGCTCCACTTGTTCTGTCACACGTAAGCCCATATCCACCAAAGTATATTGACCACCGTACTGGATTTGCACCCTAAAATCATCATCCATGGGACGTTTATTGACCGTATAGAAATGCTGTCCGCCGAAGTATACAAAGGAGTACTCTCCCCGTGTCTTGATCTGCGACAAAAATGGCTGCACCATGAAATCGCAGGACAGCGCTAATTGACTATATGCAGCTGCAACTTCGGCCCAATCCTGGATATCAAATTTTCTGGTGTGGTAAGAACCAGCTGAAATCACCGGCTTGATGACACAGGAAGACCCAAATTCAAAAGGAAGTTTTGGCAATTCAGACAAGTTTTCTTTAGAAAAATAGATTGTTGGAATCACGGAGATGTCTTTCCGAGCCAATTCGCGGAGATAATATTTATCTACATTCCATAAGATCACACTCGGCGGATTAAACAATCGAACACCAATGTCTGCCAAATGCTGCACCCAAGCCCTAAAGGCATCGATGTGCTCGTAATAATCCCAGGTATTTCTGATGAGCACAACGTCAAAAGCCCTCCATTGCACGCCAGGATCATTCCAAATCACAATATCTACTTGCCACATATTGGCCTCCAATACAGTGGGAAGCCCTGCATCAGAGGGAGACAAATTTGGAAACTTTTGGCAGGTGACAATGGCTATATTTTTCTTGGGTCTCATTACATATTTTTGGTAATGAATTGAATTACTTTAAATTCGCTTAGGAACACCTTACCCACGACCCTAAAGGCTGTATAAAATGGTATCGCCAAAACCATACCCAATACTCCACCGATTTTGGCACCAATCAATACCACTAGAAAAATCTCTAGTGGATGGGCCTTGACACTTTTCGAGAAAATATTGGGCTGAAGAATGAAATTATCAATAAGCTGCATGACTGCAAATACAGACACCACACGAATAAGCTGTGGGACCAATACATCATAAAATGGCACTGAAAGATTGGAGGAAATGGTAATCACCACCCCAAACATCAGCCCAAAGATGGGACCAAGGTAAGGAATCACATTCATGATGGCTGCAAAAAAAGCAATCAACATAGCATTTTTTATATCAAGCAGATACAGCGCCGTACTTACAAAGATGGTGATAATCGTAATCTGAATCACGATACCAATGAAGTATCTGATCAGTAAGTGCGAAGTCTCATCAATGGCGTGGGTAGCTTGTTCTTCGTATCCGCGGGGAACAGCAGCTTTGACAGCATTGTAAAAAAGACCTTGCTCCTTCAGAAAGAAAAAACTGATGAAAAGGACGGACATTAGCCCGATGGCAATATTACCAAATGCATTGACCGTGGAGGAAAAAATAGATTGAATCGTCCTTGGACTCAAATAATGGACAAGGCTGGTCTTCAGTCGTTCAAAAAAATCGGGGGTCACTTCTGGTGTAGCAGTATTGACCGTATCCGTTTTGGGTAAAAAGTCCGAAGCATCAATCCGAATATTGATATTGACATTCGTATGGACCCAAGTACTATCTTCCTTCTCCATGTGCGAATCTAGAGAAATCACCTTTTCGATCATATATTTAGAAGTATCGGGCGCTTCTACTTTTGGCACGACGGAGATTGTATCCGATGGCAGGAGTTTTTTTTCGAGTAGCCAGTTACGCCAATCCTCTAGAGGTTCTTCGATAGAGTGAACCACCCGTTGATAATCTACAGATGTAAGGTATTTGGCCTGTGTCACAATATTTGGAATAAATATGTACAAAAGCAGCATAAACACCATCAAAAACGACATCAAAGTAAGGGCAGCCGCGGCAGAATTCCCCATGTATTTCCTAAAAAAAGTGACCATGGGTGCACCGATCATCGATATTACCCACGCCGTAATCACATAAGTGACTATGTCGCTAAAAAAATATACGATCATGCCAATAACTGCGATCGGGATGAGGGCCAAAAGATATTTATTGTACAGCTTCACAGTATGAAAGTTTGGGTCAAAGATAGAAAAAAGATAAACCCAATGATCAAAACCACTTGAATCTTAAGGAATAAGCCAATAACTACAGTCTATCTCTCCGACTCAAAAAAAGACTATTTCTCTTCATGCCAGCAAGACCAGTTCGCTTTATTGGGGAATGTACAAAATACTCCGAAAATTCCTCCTCACTCATTTCTACCCAATTTATTTCTTGATAATTCACCAAAGGAAAAAAATCAGCCTCCTGGTGCTGCTCCGAAAATCGATTCCATGGACAAACTTCTTGGCAGATATCACAGCCAAAAACCCACTTTTCCATTTTACTTTCATACTCCGTTGGAATCTCAGATTTATACTCAATGGTCAAATAAGATATACACTTACTGCCATCCATCAAATATCCATTGGGATCAATGGCATTGGTCGGACAAGCATCGATACAGCGGGTACATGTACCACAATAATCTCGAATGGGCGGATCATAATCCAAGGCGAGATCACAAATAATTTCAGCGAGAAAGAAATACGAACCTCTTTTAGGATGGATAATCATGGTGTTTTTTCCAACCCAACCTAAACCACTCCTTCTTGCCCAATCTCTTTCTAATACTGGACCACTGTCCACAAAAATCCGATGGGCAATATCTCCGTATTCAATCTTCAACCAATTGACCAAAATTTTTAGTTTTTTACGAAGTACCTTGTGATAATCTTTTCCCTTAGCATATCTGGCTATTTTGTGGCCATTTGCATCTACGCCCGGGTCAGCACTACCATATCCGATAGCAAGACAAATGACGGATTTTGCCCCATCGACAATTTTTCGTGGATCGACTCGAAGCTCAAAGTGATTGGCCATATAGCTCATTTCTCCTTGGAAGCCCTTAGAAAGCCATTGATCTAGCCTACGTGCTTCTTGCTCCATAAACTCAGCCTTTGCTATCCGAATATCGTCGAATCCCAATGATAGAGCCATCTGCTTGATCGCCGTGGTTCTCTCGCTTTTCTGAAGATTTGACATCCTGTATCCTATGATTTATTGACAAAAGTAACAATTTCGAAATCTCTTTATGTCCAATTTTCATGAAACCCATTGATTTCTTTGAAAACTTCTGCATAAAATTAGACGTTCTTCCTTACAAACAAGCCCCTTATCAAGCTTGGATTTCATGAAATGAATGGCATCTGCAAGAATATTCAATGCAATACATTAGAAAATAGTACTGTCTCAATAAAAAACAAAGATGATATTGAAGCAACCATATACCTTTCAACCAAATCGTCCATAAAATTAACATACCCTTTTGGATTATGCTGAAAGTAATTTCGACCTGTGATTCGCAAAGGTATGCTACCCTGCACATTGTGATAAAATTACTATTTATCAAGTACTTATCAGCATAGGACAAAAATATTTACAAATTTTAAAAAATTTTACGGTATAAAAAAGAGCGTAAAGGCTTATTTCACGAGTCTAATATATGAAAAATAGAAATGCATCAAGTTTAGCTTTTTTCTTTCCTTAAAAAAAAACAATCGGATATTAAATAAAATATTTAATTTTGCGAGACCAAACAATAAATTAAAATGGCAAGTAAAAAGATTACATTTACACTCCCCGCTAATAAAGTAGGTCAAGCCACAGCAGGATTGCTATTAGGTAGTTTCAATAACTGGAATTATGTCAATGGCATCAAGCTGAATCTTCAGCCGGATGGCAGCATGACCGCTACGGTTGCCCTAGAAACTGGTCAATCATACGAATACCGATACTATCTAAATGATGGTCGGTGGGTCAATGATGATTATGCCTCAGACTATCTATTGGTACCACAATTCAATGCAGAAAACTGCGTGATCCATGTACCTAAAGGAAAAGAAGCAGCGGTATTGCCAGCAAAAGAACAAGCAGCAGCACCAGCTGAAAAAGGAAAAAGAGGTAGGAAACCAGGCAGCACCAAAAAGGCAGCTGCGAAAGTTGAAAAAACTGAATCAACTCCAGCTCCTGTGGCTGAAACCACCCCAGCAAAAAGAGGAAGAAGGCCAAGACTGACTACCCCAACCGATATGCCAATAAAATCTGAAACGAAGGCAGCGACACCTACCGAAGCCCCTTCTACAGAAGTAAAAAGGAGAGGTAGACCAGCAGGGGCTTTGAATAAGAAAACCCTCGCTGCAAAAGCTGAAACTGCACCAATTGGAGCACCAGAAGTGTCCGCAGATGCAGATAATCAACCTGTTGTAAAAAGAAGGGGGCGACCTGCAGGTGCAAAAAATAAACTTGTAAAAAAGAAGAAATAGTAATCAATCATCTTTTGATCGTCAAAGCCAGTATGGAATATTTACATCAATTGTATTCCGTATTGGCTTTGTTTTTTTCCATTCTAGAGGGATTCATTCCTATTAGAATGGTAGAGATGCCTGCTGAAACACATTCGAATTACGAGCATGATCCAATCGGCTTGGGAAGAAAAAATCTACTGGATCAATTTCGAAAGCTAAAAATTTTATCCTTCACTTGAAGATAAAGGGCTTGTATCTCCTCCGAGGGCTGTAACCTCAAAATACCCAAAGTAAAAATACACACCAAAAGGATAGACTGCCAAACCATATCCACCCAAGGGTTCCCGATACTTGGTAAGAAAAAAATTCCAGTAGCCAAAACGCAGCCAAAACCGACAATGCGCATCAGATTTGATGAAAGTGCATGAAGATCAAACTTACGTGCAATATATAAGTACTTTACGGTATTAAACAGTGTAAGGGATACAAAGGTAGCTATCGCGGCTCCCAAGATCCCGAGGTCATCAATCAGAAAGTAATTCAACACGAAATTAACCCCAGCCAAAACCAAAAGCGCATACAAATTGATTCGATAATAATTCGAGTAAATAATGATTTGGGTATTGACACTGGTAATGTGATCGACCAATTTGGCCAAGCCCAAAAAGACAAAAACCCAAACGACCTCTCCACCCAGATTTTTCCCTGGCAATACTTGAATAAGAGAAGGTAAATTCATCCAAATTAGCAAAAATATGATCAGGCCTGCAATGGTAAGATGAAGCGAAGATTTTTTATAGATGGAGTCGATATTTGCCATGTTGTTCTGCTGCCAACTGCTAGAAATGATGGGCCCAGCAATATTGCCAATAGCCTTGGAAGGGATATCCATGACCCCAGCCATCACAAGCAACAAACTGTAAATTCCCGAAGCTTCTAGCCCAACCATCGCTCCAATCATGATCACATCAAGGCGAAATACAAGCACAGTCCCCAGACTATTCAGACTAGAAAACAGCAAATATTTACCAAATTCTTTATACTCAGCAATGGAAAATGCCGCTGCAGCGGGATTCCAGGAAAAGGACCTTAGTGATCGAATATATATCAATAAAAAAGAAGAAACAAGGAAAAAAAAGATCAAAATCCAAGTCGCCAAAGTCGACTTATTTAGAAGATCAAAATAATAAAGTAAAACAAGAATAGGCAGGACAATCTTGTAGCCTACATTATTTACTAGATCGGGTATGACTATTCGCTTTAATGCAGAAGAAAAAATCAGCATGGATTGAGACAAGATCAACAGCCCAGCTAATGCAATCAGAAAGCCATAATTCGCTTTAATCAGTTCTATATCAAACCCTAATAAACCCCATAAATAAAAGATAGAACCTGAAAAAACTATGGAAGGGATTAAAAATACCAAAAAAACTACAAAAATACAACAGAGTAAAAATGGCAAAGCATTTTCACCTAGTCCTCTAGCCTCAAAAAATGGAAAGAATTTCACCATGAAATGAGGCAAACCCAAACCAAAAATGGGAATAAGCAAATATGCTGTACTATATAGCCACTGAGCATAACCATAAATCTCATAGTCCAAAGGAAAGATATACAAAATACTGAGTACGCCTATAGCAGTACCCGAAAAATTTACAAGAGCATTTTTTATGCTTTGCCTTTGAATGATGCCCACTAATTTCTAGTTGGAAATTTTTCGAATCGCAAAACTCGGGAAATCAGACATTTCAGTCGTCAAGTATATGATCTCCCAGTCGTACTTAAGGCAAAATTCATGAACAGCTTCTACCACCCCGTACCTTGCCATTGATACCCAATTGCCAATGACGTAGTCATGTCCAGCAATTATTCCATTTGGCTTCATCTTTGGAGCATACCTTTCCAGCTCTTGTTTGGTAGTCTGATACGTATGATCTGTATCAATGTAGATCCAATCAAAATATCCATTCTCAAAAGAATCAACGACAGTGGTAGAAAGGCCAAGATTAATTTCTATAATCTCATCTGCAATTTGCCTTTCAAATTTAGTCAACACTTTCTGCTTCAATGATTGGTTATACCGCTCTGAGCCCCAAAAATCAATTAAGTGGAGCTTTTGAGGTACTGTAATCCGAAGGATCTCTTCACTAAAATCACCCTTTGCTACACCCAATTCAGCTGCAACTCCATTTTTAGGTAATAATTTAAGCAATTCAAATCTATTTGGCAATAATTTCGTGTTTTGTATGTGCCGCTCCTGAAGGTCCACCTTCAGGATGCTTTTTTCTTGCTTAACCAACTGTGGCGTGAGCAGTGATTTAACGACCTGAACTATATATTTCTTCATTTCAATTTAATTTGATCAATTACTTGAAAAATCTCCTTTTTTCTGCGCTCCAACGGATAATTTTCCATAACCCGTCTTCGAGCACTTTCACTTAATTCCATAGGAGCATTGAGAGCTTTAATAAAAAGCTCCTTTGCTAATTCTATATCTTTTTTCTCTAAGAGGAAGCCACAATCCCCAATAACTGTGGGTATACCATTGACATTGCTACCCACAGGAATACACCCACAAAGCATTGCCTCCGAAAGAGAATTTGGCATACCCTCGCTCAGACTCAGTTGTGCAAAGACTTTATATTCTTGTAAAATTTTGGGCAATTCCATGAATGGAACGTACCCAAGAAATCGTACATTTGACGAAGCCATAGGTTTTACGTCTTCCAAAATCTTTCCATGCAATCCAATGAAGTGAAATTCTACTTCAGGCATTTCACTCGCTATTTCTAATAAAAAATCAAAGCCTTTTCGCTGAAAAATGGTTCGGTCTGAGGCATTCCCGACAGTTACCACAGCCCTTTTTCGCGTAATGCCCTTTATGATAGGCCATTGATTTGCCTCATATCCAAATGGGATAAAAAGCATTTCCGCTTTCAGCCCAGTTACAAAGTTTTGGATGCCTATGGGATACCCTTTGCCAGTGGGATCAGCATAATAATTCATTCCCGAGAGCAAACTAGGATCTACTGCGAGAATGTAATCAGCCATTCTATATGAAGCAACTATAGCCTTTTGAAATAGATTTTTTTTAAAAAAAGCTCCAAATTTTATATTCGGGATGGACACTCCATCAAAGCCAGCGATGACAATGATTTTTTTCCAACCTAAAATTTTGCCAAAGAGCATCGGTAAGAAACTCTGATAACCTGGAAAAAAACAATAGACCGTATCAAATTTTTTATGATGTATTAGTAAAAACCATAGCTGTTTCACAAAACTTAGCACCATGGAGTTCCACTTTTTCGAAGAATCAAATTTGTAAGGAGTCACATGATACCTATCAGACAATAGCTCTAAGTCCATCTTTACAAATGGATGAAGGACCGTGTACACAAAAAGAACATCCCGTCCCATTAAGCAATCCAACATTTTAAAAATCCAAAACAAAAAACAGCCTTATCTTCGATCATGAAATTTTCCTTTTCGTCTGCAAAGCTAATAATAATTATTCCCTATGCTGTAATTTTTTTGAACTCCCATTAATAAACAATTTTGTTGTAGTTTTTATATGTAAGCCTGAACTCTTGTGACGAATTATCCAATGGTCATCCCTACATGGTACAATATTCATCCAATGATTCAACTATGTTTATTTAGGTCCAAACTTTTTCTTAGTAGATCTTGGTATAAAATAAAAATTGATTATCTTTGGTCATGAAAAAATAAAAAAAACAAATCATGAGGCTCCGGTTTTTCTTCCTTTCCCTTTTTTCATTTGTTATTTCATGCCTAAGTTCACAGCAGATTCCTAATGGTGGATTTGAGAATTACTCACCATCTAACAATCTTGAATTCAGAAGAGTAGTAGCAGGTAGTACCAATCTTCAGGGATGGACCGTAGTCAAAGACGTAGATATCATTGGAAGCTATTGGCCAGCTCCAGAGGGAAGACTTAGCTTAGATCTAAATGCATCCAGCAGCGGAGAAATTCGCCAAACCCTCACCTTAACCCCAGGAACAAATTATGCCTTAACTTTTTTACACTCTGCAAATCCAAATTGCGATGGAATAACTACGAGATTTAATTTAAAAATTCTCAATATTGATACCATATTTACATTTCCATCAGCTGGATTCTCTAACAGCACTATGACATGGGTGCGGAGAGTGATACTCATTACAGCAAGTACCACCAATCCAGAATTATCCTTGATTTCATTGAATGAAGGATTCTGTGGCGCAGCTTTGGACGATTTCAGGCTTGTTCCGATTGATTGCAATGGAGTGGTAGGAGGGCAAGCAGTTATTGATCAATGCGGTATATGCCTTGAGCCAAATGATCCTAATTTTAATGCTTGTTTGGATTGTAATGGTATACCATTTGGAAGCATGATTCAAGATCTATGTGGCCTATGTCTTCTTCCAGACGATCCACTTTTTAATCAAACTTGTTTCGACTGCAACGGTATCCCCGCGGGAAATTCAGTTGTAGATCTATGCGGTGAATGCCTCGAGCTTACTCATCCGAATTATAATGCTTGTTTAAATTGTAGCGGAGTTCCTTTCGGAAGTTTGGTCCTCGATGATTGCGCTCAATGTCTATCTGAATTTGATTCGTTGTTCAATAGTTGCCTTGATTGCAAAGGCGTAGCTTTTGGCGATGCAATAATTGATGATTGTGGAGAATGCCACGAACGGACCTCAGCCCTATTCAATTCATCATGTGACCCAAAAGGATATATAAGAATTCCCAACATCATTTTTCCCAATGGAAGCTCATCAAATAGAAAATTCATAGTATTTAAAGATCCCAAAGTCCATGCATTCATAAGAAATTTAAAATCTATAACAGATGGGGAGAACTAGTTTACCAAGTACAAAATTTTCCATTTGAGGGACATGAAAAGTGGTGGAATGGGACTTTCAAAGGTCAACTTGTTCAAAATGGTGTCTTTGTTTACCTGATCGAAATCCAGTTTTCATCTGGAACTGTAGAGTCATTTACGGGAAGTGTTACTCTTATTCATTAAAGGTTTTCCAAACTTTTCTTCAAAGAATCCCATTTTCTAACCCCAATCTTCTAATTCGGCCGCTATTCCTTATCTTCGCCTCCATGAAACGTGTACTGATCATTACATACTATTGGCCGCCAAATGGAGGTGGAGGCGTACATCGATGGCTCAAAATGTCCAAATACCTGCCTGAGTATGGTTGGCAGCCCGTCATCTACACGCCTGAAAATCCCGAAATCGTAGCCTATGACCCTGAATCCGCTCAGCAAATCCACCCTGACACAGAAGTCATCAAAAGTAAAGTCTGGGAGCCCTACGACCTATACAAAAAGCTGACTGGTCGTAAAAAAAATGCCAATATGTACTCGGGCTTTATCCAAGAAAAAGGGAAAAGTAAATGGCTACAGAAGTTGGCAGTTTTCATTCGGGGTAATTTCTTCATTCCCGATGCGAGGAGATTTTGGATTGGTTCTGGAGCAGATTTTCTCTCGGACTACCTCCAGAAAAATCCCGTAAATGCCATCATCTCTACCGGACCACCCCACTCAACCCATATGATCGCCCTACGCGTCCACAAGAAATTTCCACAGATCCCTTGGGTAGCAGACTTTCGCGATCCGTGGACAAAAATAGATTTCTACCAAAAACTAAATTTGACCTGGCTGGCGGATTACCAACATAAAAAGAAAGAGCGTCAGGTGATACTCGGATGCACGCATTTAGTCACGGTCAGCCCTCGATGGCTCAAAGACTTTGGAGCTATCAAAGCACCTGATCAATGCACACTCATCACGAATGGTTACGACCACGCTGATTTCGAGCATGAACAAAAGACTCGAAGCACCGATCCTCATAAAATCATCATCAGGCACCTTGGGTCCATGAATGAAGACAGAAATCCGATCGTACTTTTCCAGGCATTACAGCAGCTTTGCCATGAAGATCCAGCCCTATACGACAGATTGGCTCTTTCCTTCGTAGGACAAGTGGACGTTAGTATTCTGGATGCAATAGCTAAATACGGACTTATGGATAAGGTAGAAATCATGAAATTCGTACCCCACCGAACGGCCATACATTTGATGCTGGATTCGGACATACTGCTACTCTGCATCAACAATGCGGATAACAAGTCTGGCATCCTACCTGGAAAAATGTATGAGTATATGGGAGCACAAAGAGCAATCCTCTGTATCGGTCCTTCCGAGGGGGATGTATATGAGATCCTGACAAAAGTACAGCCGAATGCCATGGTAAGCTATGATGATGTGGAGACAGCCAAAAATTTCCTTCAGCATATCGCGAAGCAAAAAGACCAAAGCCCTTCAGAGCTAAGGTATGGTGACTTCTCTATGTATGCTCGCAAAAACCTAGCAGGGGCCTATGGTAGATTGCTCGAAAAACTCATTGTTTCACATAAATAGAATTTCCAGTGTCCATACAGTGCTACCAATAATTCATACATTTGTATCGTTTTATGATAGTGTCGAAATCCTCCCAAAAGGACTTCCAGCACTCAAATCAAATACAACACAATCGTCGACAATATGAGAATTAATCCTTTACTTTTCCTGTTTCTAGCTGTTTTTTTATTTTCGGCTCCAACCGCTTTTTCCCAAGATAAAAAGGCCATATCCTTGGAACAAATTTGGATGTCAAATTCGCTCCAAGCACGTGGCGTACCTGGCTTTTCGTTCCTAAAAGACGGTATCCACTATACTAGGCTTGAATCTGGTACAATCAAAAAATACAACCTCCTGACAGGCGAATTTGTAAATGATGTACTCAGCACCCAAACACTAAAAGATAAATTTGCTTTCGAAGGAAACATCGAAAGTTATAGCTTCAGCGAAGACGAAAGCCAAATCCTCATTTCCACCAAGATCACACCTATGTATCGGCATAGCTCGAAAGCCATTACCTATGTATACCAGGTAAATCCAGCAAAATTTACCAAACTTTTTGATGGCAAATCGATGATGCAACCTAGTTTCTCACCAGATGGTGAGCACGTGGCTTTTGTATTCGAAAACAATCTGTATATCCACAGTCTCAAGTCCAACAAAACCACAGCCATCACCAAAGATGGCAAGGTCAATGCGGTATTAAATGGAATTCCAGATTGGGTCTATGAAGAAGAGTTTTCTTTCTCCAAAGCCTACGAATGGGCTCCTGACGGTAAAAAAATAGCCTTCATCAGATTTGATGAAAGCTCTGTGCCGCAATTTACCATGATGCGATATTCAGATGAAATGTATCCGATTTACGAAACTTTCAAATATCCAAAGGTTGGAGAGAAAAATGCAGAAGTCAAAACCTTTATTTACCATGTAGCCAACAAAAAAACAGTACAAGCTCAAATCGGTGATCTTACGGATATGTACATTCCACGGATCAAATGGACTAACAATCCTAACCAACTGTGCGTAACAAAGCTCAATAGACACCAAAATCACCTACAACTGTACTTCGTAGATGCCAAAAGTGGTAAAGCGAGCGTAGCCCTCGAAGAGAAAAATCAATATTACATCGACATCCATGATGATTTGCGATTTTTGAAGGATGGCACCCATTTCATATGGTCATCCGAAAAAGGAGGATACCAGCAGCTCTACCTCTATGATATGCAGGGTATAGAAAAACGCAATCTCACACCTGGAAAATACGACGTCCTGAAATTCTATGGTGTCGATGAAAAAAATGGAAAAATCTATTTCCAAGCAGCCTTGTCAGGACCAGAAACCCATGTGGTATGTACAGCAGATCTAAACGGCAGCAAAGCCAGTATCCTCGCCAATGCACAAGGTGTCAATAATGCGACTTTCAGTCCGACCTTCGAATACTTTGTCAACAACCACAGCACCATCAATACTCCTCCAAATCACACCGTTTACGATCGCTCAGGAAAAGCCCTCAGAACCATCGAAGACAATAAAACTTTGATCACGAAAATGGAGGAACTAGACCTAGCCCAAGCCGAATTCTTCACTTTCAAAACCTCCGAAAATGTCACCTTGCACGGCTGGATGATCAAACCCACCAATTTCAATCCGAATAGATCCTATCCAGTATTCCAATACCAATATGGTGGCCCGGGAAGTCAACAGGTAACCGATGGATGGAAGGGTGCCAACTATTGGTGGTTTCAGCACTTGGCGCAACAGGGATATATCATCGTATGCGTGGACAATCGCGGTACGGGTGCACGTGGGGAAGAATTCAAAAAAATGACTTACCTCCAGCTTGGTCACTATGAGACCATCGACCAAATCGAAACTGCTAAGTATATGGCCTCCCTACCCTATGTAGATGGCAGCAGGATTGGGATATTCGGCTGGAGTTACGGTGGGTATATGGCTTCAAACTGTATACTAAAAGGAAATGATGTATTCAAGGCAGCTATAGCCGTCGCTCCAGTCACGAACTGGAAATGGTACGACACGATCTACACCGAGCGCTACATGCGGACACTCGAAGAAAACAAAAAGGGATATTATGACAATTCTCCCATTTACTTCGCAGATAGACTCAAAGGTGCATACTTGCTGGTACATGGAGAAGCCGATGACAATGTCCACTATCAGCATACCGCTGAAATGGCACTAGCCCTAATCAAAGCCAATAAGCAATACGACACCTACATCTACCCCAATAGAAACCATGGAATTTACGGTGACAATGCCAGAATTCACTTGTACACCAAAATGACCAATTTCATCTTAGAAAAAATTTAATCGAAGATAGCTAATACATCCAATTGATAACCTGATCAGTATGCATTTGTATTTCTGAATATGGAAAAAAAAATGATTTTTTCCCGCAATAGTATTGACAAAATGAAAATACTTTCTATATATTTGCGGTAGTAAAAATCTTAATGCCTATCGATAGTAATATCTACACTTAAAATTTATTCACATTTTCTGACCCTAAAATAGTGTAGCTATGAATATCGTTCAACTTTCTGATCAGGCGCTCATTAATGATTATTTGGCTGGTAATAACCAAGCGTTCGAAGTTTTAGTAGATCGCCATAAAGATAAGATCTATACTTCCATCTATCTTTTCGTAAAAGATCATGAGCAAGCAGAGGACCTCTTTCAAGATGTCTTTATCAAAATCATTGATACACTCCGCAAAGGCAAATACAACCACGAAGGTAAATTCCTCCAATGGGCACTGCGCATCGGGTACAATCTCTGCGTAGACCAATTCCGAAGAGAAAAGCGCAAGGCAAAGGTCGCGAGTACGGAGAGCTTTGATATCTTTGATGTCATCGAATGCAAAGATGGCAATATGGAGCAGAATATGATCAAAAGCCAAACCCACGCAAAGATCAAGCACCTCATTAACCAACTTCCCGCAGAGCAAAGAGAAGTCGTCATCCTCCGTCACTATGCGGATATGAGCTTTAAGGAAATATCACAATTGACACGGGTATCCATCAATACGGCTCTTGGACGTATGAGATACGCTTTGATCAACATCAGAAAGATGGTCAATGAATCAGAATTGGTAGCATAGCCAATATTGGTAAGGAAGTATAAAAAAAGCTGTTTGCCTAAAGTTTTTTATGCAAACAGCTTTTTTTTCATACCCTCTATGCATCACGTGTCCACCTATCGGACTATGGGTAGTACTGATACATGCGAGCACCTAGCTGATTGGGATTCTCTCGCTCTATCCCTAAAAGCACAAATTCTTCCTTAGGCTCAATGACAGAATTCTGTACTCGTCCACAATACAAATCTTCATATGTGCCGAAATCGATAGCTTCCAGTTCATCTAAATATCCGAAAAGGTCCACCCCATCCATAGCCGCTCTCCACTCTTTTGAGATTCTACCCTCGAAAACTTTCGCTTTCGAACCACTCCCATAGGCTAAAAATCCAAAAGTCCGCCCTTCAATATTTTCATTAGTGTCCCTAAGGTAGGATAAAGTAGACAGTAATCCCAAAAAAATAGATCCGGTATAGATATTCCCCACCTTAGCAGACCCCATCTCTGAGGGCTGAATTCTATTTTGAACAAATTCGAGATAGCCTGCTGATTTGGCTATTGCTCGCATATCGCGGAGTTCAGCTTCATTGCCATGGGTCAATTCGTCTGCATATATTTCCACAAAAGTCCTTCTAGCCTGATAACAATATGGAAGATGCATCAAAATCTGCGACCAATCATCAAAGCCAATTCCATTTTTTCCGTTGAGCACTTTGAAATGGCTATATGCCTCTTTTATTTGTTTTATATAACAAGCATTTGAATATTGCCCATCAAAAACTGGCTGCTCCCTGTAAACGCTTACGACCTCTTCCGGTATATCAATACCTAGCTCCTGCTTTGGGAAATACCTGCGAGGTTTGAAAAAGTCAAATACTCCCTCTGTAGCCACACCAAACTCACCATCTATGGAAATAAGGCGCGGATTGGCACTTACCAACAAAGCGATAGCTCCAGCACCTTGCGTATATTCGCCCGTAGAACCTAAATCATACTTCGCAAAATCAGTGGTGACGACAATGGCTTTCTTATCAGGACGCAACTTGACGTAATCCAAACAATTTTCAAGTGCATCTACACCACCAATACACGCAAAAGTCAAATCTACACCATCACAATTTCTAAAGGCATCCCCAAATATAGACTTTAGATTAGATAGCACATAGGAAGCAATGGGTTTGGAGCCATCTACCCCACTCTCTGTTCCTACATATAGGCGTCCCACATCCTCAGGATTCATCTTTTGCTGTCTAAGAAGTCGGAGGACTGCATTACTTGCCATCGTCACCACATCTTGGTGTAGATCCAAAATACTCATTCGCTCCAGTCCAAGTCCCTTCGTTAGTTTTTCAGGATCTATTTCCCGCTTTTCTGCTAAGATTCGTATAGGGAGATAGATCCGAGGTATATCAAAACTAATTGCGTCTATTCCAACTGTATGCTTTGCCATCATTTTTTTTATCTATGAAGCAATCTAACGTGGTTAGCACGAATTTTGTTTAATGACCGAATTAAAATATTTTAAAAATGACAAGTCTGAAAAAAGTAACTAAAACAAAACAAACGATTGTTCGTCTGTATTATTTTATGTGGGCGCTCAATCTTTAGAAAGGCTCCTCTATCGCCGGAATTGCGATCGTGATCCGATTGCTGTTTGGTATATTCGAAACCGCCCCCCTATAATCGGAAAATTATTTCCAAAAAGAACAACGCTATTATTTCCCGCCAAATGAGTGATTACTTTCCGAAGTCGTTCAGTAGCTTGATCTCATTTCGGTATAAGATGAGCTTCCGATCATTCTCCAGCTGTTTTAATAGTCTACTAATGACTACTCGAGAAGTACCCATTTCATCCGCAATGAATTGGTGAGTGGATTTGATCACGGACGATCCCGCAATCCTCTTTTTCTCCAATAAATAAGATACCAATCGTTCATCCAGCTTTTTGAATGCGATGCTTTCTAGGGATTTGAGCAATTCATTGAATCTGGAAGTGAAGCTATTCATGATGTAAGATTTCCAGCTGGGATACTTACAGATCCACTCATCCATCTTCTCTTGGGGGATGCCGACCAACTTCACATCGCTTTCGGCTATGGCTTTAACTTCACTCTTTCTTGCTTCCATGCAGCAACTGTAGGCCATGGCACAGCTCTCAGATCCACCAAGATAATAGAGAAGGATCTCTCGTCCCTCATCATCCTGTCGCATCACCCGAAGCGTTCCTTCCAAAACGATGGGCATGGCTTTGATAAATTTGCCATAATCCATTACCATATCTCCTTCGCGGAACTCCATAAAATGACCGACCTCCATGATCTCTTGGACCAAGGCCTTTTCGAAAAGTATTGATAAGTTCGATTCCATATCGATTTTGCGCTCGTATTTATTTAAAAAAAAGGGGTTACAAAAAATGCAACCCCCAAATATATAAACAATTTTTCAATCTTTCGAATCCGATTTCGCCCATACCAACATGAATTCAGATAAGTTTTCCATTGGTACCTTTCGCCCACCTAGATTAATGTGGGAGCTTTTCGCGAAAGTAACCGTAGGTCCATGTACCAGCGATGGCGCTCAGTATGACCACAGAAATCACCGCCACACCAGAGCCCAACTGTGCAAAAAGAGGCCCCGGACACGCACCAGTCATTGCCCAGCCAATCCCGAATATCAATCCTCCGATGACTTGCCCTTTATTGAAGACCTTATCGGTAAATTTTATTTCTTGTCCATTGAAGGATTTGACTTTATACTTCTTGATGAGGAATACGGACAACATGCCTACTGCAATTGCACTTCCGATCACTCCATACATATGAAAGGACTGTAGCCTAAACATCTCTTGGATTCGGTACCAGCTGATGATCTCTGCCTTTAGAAACACGATCCCAAAAAGTATTCCGACTGTCAAGTATTTGATATAGTCCATCGCGGTATCTTTTACCTCGGTCGTTGCTACCGGAGACGTCTTGATCTCCTGAACGCTTACATCTATATTTGCCATTATTGAATTTCTATTAAAGTGATAAAATAAAAGGAACCAAAAAATTCGCCGCTATAAATCCACCGATCATAAAGCAACAAGTAGCTACCAAAGATGGCCACTGCAAAGTAGAAATACCCATGATGGCATGCCCACTCGTACATCCGCCCGCATACCGGGTACCAAAACCAACCAAAAATCCACCACCTACCAGCATGATCAATCCCTTGGTAGTAAACAGGGTGTCAAAACTGAATAGTTGTTCAGGCAATAGTCCACTGATTTCCGTAATTCCATAACCCGATAATTCTGACCTTAAACCATCGTGAATGACAATAGGATCCCCCGATATTAAAAACATGGCCCCGATGGCCCCACCGATGAATATCCCAAGGACAAAAAACCAGTTCCAAATCTCTTTTTTCCAGTCATACTGAAAAAATTTAATGTTTGCGGGCATGCAGGCAGCACACACATGTCTGAGGGAAGATGAAATTCCAAATGATTTATTACCGATGAGCAAAAGTGCTGGTACGGTAAGCCCGATAAGTGGACCTGCTACCCACCACGGCCAGGGTTTTGTCAATATTTCCATTGTTTCTATTATTTATTTGATGTAATTTTTTACTTGACCCACGGATCCACCATTGATGATGTGGGCAAAACCTGCCTTTTCCATCATGGTTTTCGCCATGCCACTGCGATTTCCACTTCTACAAAAAACGATGTAGTGTGTTTCTTTGTCTAGAGCGCTAAGCTTTGATTGAAGGATTTGTAAGGGTATATTCTTTGCACCCTGTACAGAGCCTGCTTTGTATTCTTCAGGTGTTCTGACGTCAATCAATACTGCTCCCGCTGCTATTTCTTCAGTAAGATCCACAGTTTCCGAAGATCCGAAAATGAAATCAAAAAATCCCATGCTTGTTTTATTAGATGATTGTAAAACATTAGAAAAGAACTTCGTTGGACATCTTTTCTAAAATCTCTGCAAAGATCACATGATTCTACGGATTGTATCGCTACAATTGTTACATTTTCAACAAAAGGCTTTGACACCACTATTTCATCAGGGTGAAATCTCCTGTAAATACTCTATCCTCATCAAAATTCTGATATCGAAGAAAGACCACATAAACCCCAGGTGGCAGATTTTCTAATCTATTTGCGATCGCAGGGGCCTCATATATTCGATCTGCATAGGCCTCTATTTGCCCTTGGGTAATGATCCCGCCCCACCGATCAAATAACGTAAAGTCCCCAGATTGGATCTCGAATTTGCTATAGAAAAGTAAGCGCCCATTGATCCCACCAAGCGATGGGTTTAGGATATTGCTCATGATGACTTGCTGCTCTCGATCTATATCCAGCTCGATTTGGCGCTCAAACAAGCAGCCCGCATCATCTCGAACTGATAGCAAGACCTTGGATAAATCCGTAGGCTCTATGACCAAAGTCCGCCCACCCTCTAGTCTGCTCGACAAATCTGGTAGAATGCTCAAATTATCTAAAAGCGCAATATCTGTATCCAATATAATCCGAACTGAGTCACCTAATATAGTCCTGGATACGATAGGCTCAAATCTGCTATCCCCTTCCTCAAAACTTAAATCCAACTCAAATAGCAGACTATCGCAGGCCTGGGCACTCTTGATGGTATCAAAATACAACCCATCGGTCACCAAATTCTGCAGCCGCCATTCGTAGCTATTCCCCAGACAGGCGATGGCTACTTCTTTTGCACTTCGTGGGACGATCCGATCCACGCGTACCCCCGTCTCGTATGTACTGCAAGCATCCGATATCTCAAGGCTGTAAAGACCTGAGGTAGAAAACCCTCTTGATCTTGGGAAATCTCCATCAGACCACTTCCATGAATAATCGCCCGTAGGCAATGTAATCCTTCTTTCCGTTTCACTGCTACAAAGCTGAATCAGTGTATCCCCAAAGAGCTCCGCCAAATCAATGACGGCTGGGATCCGGAGCGGCACACGTATCTCGCATTCAGTGGCATCTTTGATGAAGAATGTGTAGTCACCTGGCTCCAAGCCTACTAAGTTCACCCCGGCTTGGGGACCATTAGACCAAGTGTAGGTATTCGGGGCTACTCCAAAAGTATTGAACAGTACGGACCCTGATTGGGTATCACAGCTATCGATTAGCAGACTGAAATCAATGTCGCGCTTGCTTTCGTAAGCTCCGAGATCCGGTAAATCGTCTTGGATTCTAGAATCACCCGCGAGGTCTGTAGCTAGCAGTGAAGATGCCATTCCTGGAGGCAATGGTCTATTGACCGCCCTCGAACATGGAAGCAAACTAAATGAACAATCCCCCGTCTGCAAATAATTTTTTGTTTGAATGTAAACCTCTTCGATCTGTTTCGAAAATGCTGGCAGATTGACAATCCGCTGACTGATGATGGCATCAGAAAATACATTCTGTACCATTTGAATATTTAGGTTGCTTGCCGAGATGAGGTTCCTATGAGTAAAGCTGGGGGTCTCGAGGACATTTCGATTCCACAAAAAGTTTGGAGCAGGTACATTGGCTGGGAGCGTACCTTCGACCAATATCCACTCATTATGCCGCGGGGTATTGATCATGGCTTGAGTTGGTAGCACATTATCAATAAACGTATTTTGATTAACCGAAAAAATAAGTCCTCGGAACATCTGCTCGATGCGTCCAGTCAAGAGTCGCATGGAGTTATTTGCAAAAAGATTTTGTCGAATCTCAAAGCGGTGCTCAAGGTCCGGCAGGTGGAAATTTTCGCGAGGATTGTTGAGGTAGAAGAAACTCTCAGATGTGTTTCTGCAAAACCGATTATTTTCGATGAGATAATTCGGATAGTCAAAATAAATGTAAAACAAAGATCGAAATTCATTACCTTCAAAACTATTACCTACAATCTGTAGACTTCCACGAGACTCCGCTGGCAAATTATTGCCTCCAATCAGCAAGAGGTAGAAGCTCAAATTACGACACTCCGAAAACCTATTATCGCGAATACTGATGACAGAATTTTTAGAGAAGTCACTGATTTGCATAGGGGTACGAATCTGTCTGAATGAATTATTCCGAATGTCCAAACCAGCCGAAAGCCTAAAATCGCACGAAATGGCATTCCAACTGGCATTGAAAAATTCACATGATTCAATGCGTATAGCGGACCCTTGTCGGCTTTGGGTAATGGCCTTTACGGCAAAGTTGCCATTGCTCAGCGAACCAAATCTGCTTTCTGAGATTTCAGAATTTCGGATATCTTCTAGTTGGACGTGGGCTCCACCATTGTTGTCATTCGGGAAGAAATAATTGGCCACGGCATTGTTCAAAAAATCACAATTTTCGACCCGAACCGCCATATTCCCTAAGCCCTCATCAATAGCAAAAATACCGGCACCATTCCGTGCGGCACTTAGATTTTGGAATACACAATTTCGAATGTGTACGACTGTATTGGGCACCGGGAGTGTGGTCGATTCAATATAGATCCCACCACCATTGAGATCAGATCTGGGAGAGCTATTGGTGATGGTAGGCAGGGTAGCCGAGGCATTTTGGAAGATAAACCCGTCGATCAGGACATTTCCATTTGGATTAGATACTTGAAGTATATGACGTGCCAAGCTTCCATTGGAAAGTGTACCATCTAAGATCGTAGGATTGCTGACAAAATTACGCTGCGTGGGACTGGATTCGGTACCCGCCCATCCTCCAAATAATCGAAGTGATTTTTGAATGATGACCCCCTCCACATCTTGAGTTCGGTAAATACCTGCTGCTACCCATAATTCTGATCCGGAAGGAACTGCCGCGATCGCTGTAGCGAGATCCCTAAAAGCTGTAGACCAAGTCAAGCCCGTGGTGGCATTCTGATTTCTAGCATCAACGTAATAACGTGATTGAGCGAAACCCCACGAAATGACCAGTAGCTGAATAGCAATGAAAAGCGAATATTTCGTCATGGTGTAAAAATAGCAATATGGACTCCTAAGTTTAGTCTGTCAGAGCCAAAAAGCGCCAAAGTGTCGCGAACATCAAAAAAACAAGAAAAAAATCAAGCGGCGAGTCAGCATCATGCCTTGTGCTCACAGTTCTGCTTTTTGCACTTACCGTACATGTTGAGTGCATGGTGCGTCACCTCGAATTCTAAAAGGTCGCCCATCATATTTTTGATTTGTTGGATCCGCGGATCACAAAATTCAAGAACATGACCACATTCCACACAGATGAGGTGATCGTGCTGTTTGAATCCATAGGACTTTTCATATTGTGCTAGATTTTTACCAAACTGGTGTTTGGTCACCAGGTCACATAGCACCAAAAGATCTAGCGTGTTGTACACTGTAGCCCTGCTGACCCTATAGTTTTTATTTTTCATATGAATGTAGAGAATCTCCGCATCGAAATGATCACTGCGGCTGTAGATCTCTTCAAGGATAGCGTATCTTTCTGGTGTCTTTCGAAGTCCGTGCTGCTCCAGATGCCTCGAAAAAATGGTCTTCACTTCTTCCAGCAATTGGGTATTTTTATGTTCAATAGTCTGCATACTTGTTACTTTTTCCCTGATTTATCTAATCTTGAAACACTGGAGATGCCTGGAAGTTTTTCGATGGCATTGACCACCAGCTTGAGTTGATCCACATTACTGACGTAGATGCTGATCCTACCTTCGAACATCCCTTCTGTAGCTTCGATACTGAAAGATCTAATATTGATTCCCAGTTTTTGAGAGATTTCGTTGGTCAGCATTTGGATGACACCGATTCCAGAGTCTATACCACTAATCAATAAGTCTACAACATAGGTCCCAAGTGGGTTGGTATCCCACTCTGCTTTCATGACGCGATAGCCGTAATTTGCGAGTAGCTGTGTAGCATTGGGGCAGTTCGTACGGTGAATTTTTAGTCCAGAAGCTGATAGATAAGCAAAGATATCGTCTCCTTGCACCGGGCTACAGCAGTTGGCAAAAGAAAACTCATACAAGTCTGCGGGCTCTCCATTGACGAGAATTTGGCTTTTGTTGGCGCTGACCTTCCTTGGGATGATTTCAGTATCTGCTTTTGGTTCAGCTTGTAATTCCTTTTTGGCTACAAATTTTGCATTCTCGATCGGAATGTTTTTTAAATCCGTCAACTTGACTTGATCATTGGTGATAGCTACGTATAGGTCGGGCCTAGATGCATAACCATAATATTTGACCAAAAAGTCTGCGTTTTCTTCGAAGTCCAACTTCAGATTCTTCAATTTCCGTTCTAGAGATTCTTTGCCTACCTCACCAAATTTACGCTTCTCTTCCTTCATAGCGGAGCGAATCTTGGCCCTAGCCTTACCAGTGATGGCCATTTTGAGCCATTCTTCGTTAGGCTTTTGGTTTTTGGAGGTCATGACCTCGACTTGGTCACCATTATTTAGCTTGTAGCCCATTGGCATAAGCTTGTTGTTGATCTTAATAGCCACCGCCCTATACCCGATATCCGAGTGAATATCAAATGCAAAATCGAGTGCCGTAGCTCCAAGCGGCAGAATCCGCATGTCTCCCTTGGGTGTAAAGGCGTAGACCTCTTCGCTGAAGAGATTGGTCTTAAAATCATTCAAAAACTCGAGTGCATTGGAGTGTTGCTCATCTAGGATACCACGAATGCCATCGAGCCAGCTATCATACACATTTTGCTGAGAGCGTACCCCCTTATACTTCCAGTGTGCCGCAAAACCCTTTTCGGCGATTTCGTCCATTCGATCGGTGCGGATCTGTACTTCTACGAATCTCCCTTTGGGGCCTATGACGGTGGTATGTAATGATTCGTAACCATTACCCTTTGGCGTGGTGATCCAGTCTTTTAGCCTTTCGGGGATAGGCTTGAATACATCTGTGATGATCGAATAAATCTGCCAACAGGTACTTTTCTCTTTATTGGCCGGTACATCTGCTATGATTCGAACTGCAAAAAGATCGTAAATCTCCTCAAATGCTATTTTTTTCTTCTTGATTTTTTCGTAGATGGAGGAAATGGCTTTGGACCTTCCGAGTACCCGGTATTTTATATCCAATTGATCCAGCTCTGCAGCTAAAGGCTTGATAAACTCTTTGATATAGCTGCTACGTTCGCTTTCAGAATCTTGGAGCTTCTTGGTAATCTCTTCAAACATCTCAGGTTCGTTGATCTTGAGACAGATGTCTTGAAATTCCATTTTGATCTGGTACAATCCCAGCCTGTGGGCAAGTGGTGCATAGATGTAACTCGTCTCTGCTGCGATTTTCAGTTGCTTATGCCGTGGCATGGAGTCGATGGTCCTTAGATTGTGTAGACGGTCTGCCATTTTGATAAGGACCACCCTGACATCTTTAGTAAGGGTACTAAGTACTTTTTTAAAATTTTCTGCTTGTGCAGATTCTACATTGTATAACCCATCTAGCTTTGTGAGCCCGTCGACGATGGTAGCAATTTTATCCCCAAATTTGTCTTTGATTTCTTCGAGGGTGACTGGTGTATCTTCTACCACATCATGTAGCAAGGCACAGATGACTGCTGTTGGTCCAAGGCCAATCTCTTCGAAACAAATGCGAGCCACTTCGATGGGATGAAAGATGTATGGCTCTCCTGATTTTCTGCGCTGAAACTTGTGTGCTTGTATGGCTAGCTCGAAGGCGTCATTTAGGTTATCTCTATCCTCAGGCTTGATACTATCCCGCATTCCGACCAAAAGAGTATCGAACACCGCTCTGGCCGATGCATATTCTACTTCTGTAATGGCTATCCCTTGTGGCATGATCTGTATACTTTATCTTTAAATTTCCAATGTCACCAAGATGAAGGAGTATTACTATGATTATAGTTTACTCTCTCTAGGACAAAGCTAAAGTATAAAACCAAAATATGAGATATATAATTTCTAAAAAGTAGCTAACTTCTTAAAAAAATCTAAAATCGTAATGAATGTGGAACCACTTGATTAAAAACTCCTAAGCCGTACAACTGAAATTATGTGATTTTTTCCAATTTACTACATGAGCACTAGCTACCAGCAATCCACCTAATACAGAAGCGATTACGAAGGGACCATGATGTACAACCGTACCTATTATTAAAAGTACAAAACCAAGTAATCCTAAAATGAGAGGGGTCAAAACCCTGTGTTTTTGTAAATAGTCTTTCACCAAAGAAAATGCAGCAATAACGATACCTAATCCGATAACTATCCAATCAAACGCGTGATTGTGCATCCAATGCGCCGTACTCACAGATCCCAAAGATATCAATATAGGAAACGCAGCACAATGGATCGCACATAATGAGCTCGTGAATACGCCCGCAAAATCTAAGTTTATCTTCTTAAAATCCATTTCTCAAACCTAATTGTAATGCAAATATAGAATAAAACCTAGACATACGCAACAATGTTGCATCTATTTTTCGAATTTTTAAGTTTTGTGACTTTAATTACCATTTGGCATCCGCATAAGTCCTGGGATAATACTGCATGACTGCCAGCATGTGTCCAAGGTGTTCGGAGTGCTTACCCTCCTTCCCTCCACTCTGGAATACATCTAGCTTTGGAAATACAAGGCCAGCATCTGCGATGATATTTTTGAATTTTTCTCTTGCGGCATCACCATATTCGTCGGGATGTGGAGCCATGCCCTCTTCCACCAATGCTAGATGCGCTTGACTCGGCAGGAAGGCCTCTTCAAAATATGGGTATAAATCCTCGAGGGATTGTTGCATCTTTTGATGACTTTCTTCGGTGCCATCGCCAAGACGGATTACCCATTCGGATGAATACCGAAGGTGGTAGGTTGCTTCTTTGAGGGTTTTCTCAGCGATCTCAGCGAACCGGATATTGCTTGATTTTCGTAAAGCTTGAAGGTGAAAATAATGGTAGCAATCGTACATCAATTGTCTCATCAAGGTATCCCCCCAGTGCCCATTCGGTCTCTCCACGAGCAGTAGATTGAAAAACTGTCGCTCTACCCTTTTGAATGGAAAATGATCTTCATCATAGACACCATCTGTGAGTTCACTGGCATATTGATAGAGATACCGCGCCTCCCCAATTAAATCAAGGGCCATATTGGTCAATGCAATGTCTTGCTCAAGCACTGGGCCATGACCGCACCACTCAGATAATCTTTGACCCAGGATCATGGAGTGATCCGCCATTTCAAGGGTATATTTCAATATAGGATTTGACAAATTCATATGTTGTTTATTTAGTACAATTCAGAAAAACACAGGACAAAAAGGGCTATTCGCCGGTGAAACGTGACTTGCGTTCAAAGGAAGATGTGCACCTCCTACAAAAATCAATATAGTAGTCAAAGGATTTGCATAACCAAAGAACTGGGTAGTAAAAGATAACTCTTGTTATCAAGAAAGAAAAAATAAAAAGAAAAAAGCACTTAATCATATAAATTCTTAGAGAAAACAATTCTTAATGATGATAATGCTCCTTTAATTTTCTCTTCAACACAACCAACACTTATTTCTTCTTCAATGCCACATACACCATATTTCGTATCTAAAAAGTGATCCCATGAATTAAATCCACACCTTTTATAAATACCTTCAATTGTTGAGTCAGATAACCCACCCATATTTAATAATCTTCTTAACTCATCAAAGTCAGATCTCGATGGCCTTTCATTAACAATCTTTTCAACAATGGAAGATAGATCATTAAAATATAATTTAACTGGATTTTTCTTAACTTTCTGAATTGTATCCACTTTCTATTTCTTTTAAACTTTTATCTAATTTTTGGTCGCCCTCCTCAATAAAACCAACTCTACTTTCTATGATATCTAATAAAGAGTTAGCTTGTTTTACCTTTTTATTGATTTGAGCTGCATAATTTTCAAATCCATCATCGAATGCATCTCTTGCTGCTTGTTTTGAACTGTTATAATATACAATCCCAAACAGTATTATCAAACCAACCATAATACCAACCAAGGAACTCCCATATTCCCAAACCGCAGTATCATTTGCATCTGAACGGCTTTTCAGATCATAGAAATTCGATTTTAATAAGTCCAACTCCCTATATAGGCTATCAATACTGTTTTTTGATTCTTCAAAGTTTTTTCTTAAGGAATCTATCCTTGAAACAAGATTTTCATCAAATTTGTTACCTACACAGGCAAAATTTGTACTCAAAATCAAGATTATTGCAAATAAACATCTCATGATGCAAATTTAAAACAAAGAAATCAAAGACGCAAGCAGCAATGTACTGATTGTAAACAATTCCAAAAGTCAATAATCCGCCAATTATCAACAATTTACAAACCAAAAGTGAATTGGATAAGTTTTGACGACCTCTCCCCAGATTGCGATCTACATATGTTTTAGTTCGATCGGCAAGTCATAAAAGGTAGGATGCCTATAAATCTTATCTGATGCTGGCTCGAACAAAGCATCTTGATCTTCTGGGTCGGAAGCATGAATGTGCACAGACTCGACGACCCAGATGCTGACTCCTTCATTTCTGCGGGTGTACACATCACGGGCGTTTTCGATGGCCATTTTATGATCCGAGGCATGCAGACTTCCAACATGTTTGTGGCTAAGTCCATTTTTAGATCGAATGAATACTTCGAAGAGTGGCCAGTCCTTACTGCTTGGGGTGTTGTTTGATTTATTTTCAATATTCATAACGAAAAATTTTTATTAATCAAGACATTTGATCGGTTGTGAAAAAATTTGGCCGTCGTTGCCAAGCTGAAGACGGTAGCAAATTCCCTCCTGATCTCGCAAGATCAATCCAAACGGGTCTGCCGCAAGCTTCAAATCTCCTTCCATTGTTTGGACCAAATCCATATCGAGTGAACCAACGGGTTCTGTTCGCAATGTCCCTGCTTTATCTACTTTGAGCCGGTAGATACCTCCTGGACTTCGAAACAAAAGCCCTTTGCCCTGTGGAATTATTTGCAGAGATCCATTGGAAACGGTAGAAGATGCAGATGCGGAACTCGAATGAGGGACTTTACTTATCTGTCCCGACCCCGCGATGGAAAACCTATAGGCTTCCCCTGAGGCTGTCTGCCAGACCAATCCACTTGACAAGGACGGAAAATACCACTCTCCTCGATCAACGATGACTTTTTCACTGGGACCAGAATTTGTCAGTTCGGGACGAATTTTTCTGGAAAGAAGCAATAGGTAGGATGCTTGATAGTATATAGCATTTTCAGTCACACTCCAGCTATTTTGTGGCCAACTTGTGTTCCAATCTCGGTACGCTTTGAGTGGTGGCTGATTGCTTGGAGGCGATAAGGATGTACAAAGGGCATTATTCTGCGGGCTTCCGCAATTATTCGGGCAGCATCCATCTAGGCTCCAGCCAGGATTCGGACCACCAGAAACAAAACCTGGTGCGGGCCCGTAAGTGGATGTCTTCACGTCATCCCAAAGCGTGCTCCCATCCGTAAACCAATTGTGGTAGATGGTATTGATGGATCTTTCTACCTGAATGTCCGATAGGTTAGTTAAATAAACCAGACTATTGGGGTTTCTGCCATGGAGATAGTGTATATACCTAGCCGCCACTTCTTCAAGCAGTTCATTTTTCGAAGGATCAAGGTCGAAATGCTGATAAATTTGATAGATATTTCCCATGTCTGTTTTCACACGGTTGCTTCCCCATACGATATTGTTCGTAGTGATAAAGGCACCATATGGATCCAAGGCAGCATTGTGAGCTGGCAAATTATCTGAACTATTATCGACACTGGACCTGTAGGTGTTTTTGATATTGGTGGCTATAGAATTCGTTACCCCGGGCAGATGTGCGAAAAAAAGTAAGCTGGTCTGTGTCTGATTTTCAAAGGGATACACGAATGACCATTGCATCATGTGAGCGGTAAGGTATTGCTCCTCTACGTAATTTTTATAAATAAGATCTTGAGTTACGGCATAGAGATATACAGCTGCACATAATTTTCGCATATCGCGCTCATAGGTATCCAATTCTTGTTCACCGGCGGCTAGATTGTTGGAGGAATTCATGAAGGTAACATTGGCATTGGCAGCAGCCCAATTCCAAGCTTGAATGGCTCTACTTCTAAGAGTATTAGCATAGACTTGCGCATCGGGATGGTTGATCTTTTGAAACTGATAGGCTGCCCATGCAAAACTCATCGCCGCTGTAAGCGTAGCGGATGTGGTTTTTGGACCATAGTACCTTGTAGCTTGGTCTTGTGAAGGGGGTGAAGCCGTGGCATTATTTTGTACACCTACTAAAGAAAAGACACCGCCGTCTGTATCCTGCATTTTGATAAACCAATCGAGTTCATATTTGACCTCATCAAGTAAATCCGGAATCCCATTGCCAGATTCTGGAATCTCCATATCATCAGCCCAGGCTTGGGGATTCATCTCATAACTCCAAAGCAGATCATGGATGGCTGGACCGGCAAAATTGATATACTTATTATAGTCACCAGCATCGTGCCAGCCTCCAGATAGATCTCTGTAGCGGGCTGGATTATTTGGATCCAGGATAGACCTACACTGCTGGTCTTGCGTGTGGCAGGCGGCATCAGCATATGCACTGTCTACATATGGTACTGACTTGGCTATGCCGCAGCGCTGAAGGTAAAATGTCTTAAATGCTAATTTTTGAATGTCCTTGTAAATGTCTTCCTCAATCGAAAAATTGGGAGATTTGATATTGAAGTTGTTTCCATCGCGGATGTAATACCTTCCAGGCTGGGTCCAAGAAGAAAAGTCGAAAAACCAAGCTTCGTCGCCACTTTGGCCGTGGGTAGCGCCATTGTTCCAAAGGATAGGGCCTGTCGAAAACACAATCTGATTGGTCATAGCATCTATCAAATGTATTGATCCAGCTGGGGTGTAGCTCGTCCCTTCGTTGTAACCCGATTTAGGATTCGCTAGGGTAGCCACTTTTTTGTCTTGGGGTCGGTATCCTACCAAGTCCACTTTGATAGCGGGTGGCAGAGACAATTCAACAGCCCGAGTGACCGCAGCAGCAGCATTGATCCGACCATGTCCAAAGGTATTGTTCGGTACAGAGCTACCTGGTACGCCACCACAAGTTTGGGTGGTCGTCAGTGGTACAGCAGTCTCCTCTATAATTTGTGAAATAAGCTCCACCTCTCCAGCAAGATCTGGGTTCGCAGAGATCATCAGTGCGACCACTCCGGCCACATGCGGGCCTGCCATGCTGGTTCCCGATTTACTGCCATAACCTGTGCCTGGAATACAAGACCGAATAGACATACCTGGTGCTGTGACATCGGGCTTCAGCCTATTGGAACCGTCTACGGTGACGGGCCCACGACTACTAAAACTCGCTATGGCATTCGAATTATTGGTGGCACCCACCGTAAAACTTCCTTCAAAGATGGCCGCAGGAGTACTGACTGTAGCGCAGCCAGGTCCACTATTTCCAGCCGATACCACTACCACGCAGCCAGCAGTACGAAGGTTTTCAATCGCTTGGCCCATGATCGCGAAGTTGCTGGGATTACAGCCCTCCTCTGAAGGGCAGCCCCAAGAATTATTGATGACGTGCGGCATTTGACTCGGATCACCATTTTCGGGTCCGGACCCATATGGATAAGGTGCGAGAAACCATTCAAAACACTCGAGATAGGTACTAAGCGTTCCCCAGCCACGCTCCATATTTCTACAGCCGATCCATTTGGCTTCTGGTGCCACACCGATTTGATTCGCTCCTCCATCATCTCCCACCATGGTGCCTACGGTGTGGGTACCATGGCTATCGTCATCGCATGGGGTAGCGAGCGTATATCCGCATGGATTCGTTCCCGTATTTTGAGGCGCATTATTGTCAATGGCATCGTGCCAAGCATAATTGTGGTTAGCTGTGCTGCCATTCCAACCCTTGTACTGGCTGATGATGGCTGGATGATCCCAATCCACTCCAGTGTCTTGACCTCCGATGACGACATTTTGCCCCTTAAAACCTTGATTCCAAGCGGTAGGAGCACCTATGACCTGAAGGCTAGTTTCGATGGCCCTTATTCCATTTGGCTCCTCGGTATCTCTAGTTGTTTCTAAAGTTACAGCGGCATCTTCAATGACCTGCAGCACATCTGCACGTTCGGCAATTTTCCTTGCATTCTGCACATTGGTGGTGCAGGAGATGGCATTTACCAAGTAGAAGGATTTGAAGTTTATTTTTTCTGCCTCCAGCCAATTTTGCAGTTCGGCCTGAGCTACCCTACTTGCCTCCCGAAGAATGGTGTAAGTCTTTCTGGCTTTCGCATCTTTACCTTTGACGGATTTGATGGCGCTTAAATCATAGTTTTGGGGTAGGACAATGACGATATTGACGATCTGTTCATCGGGCAGTCTATGGAATTTGGGGTCGAGTTTGGTATGGTTGTTAAAGTCTAATGCTCCAATTTTTTGACTTGATATTGAAGCACTTACAGATGAATTACTTTCTTGAGACGCATTGATTCTTACTGAGGAAGCTAATCCTGTTCGGTTATTCGAATACAAGAGCGCCATGGAAATCCACATCAAAAAAATACTGAATCCGATCCAACGTACCATACTCATTTGTTTCATACAAAGATACCATTTCTGCAAAACTTTGCTATGATAATTTAAAAAATCCACCCAAAGGAAATTTGTTTGCCCTCATTGAACGCCCATGAAGCATCCCATGGTCAAAATGATGGTTATTTTTAAGATTACAGCGATTTGTTGGATTGCATCATCAACTTTTTTGGGGGTCAATTTTATGGTCTGTCAACCTGCAATCAATCCTCCCTAGGAACCTCACTTCAGGCTTTTGCGTACTAACACTGCTGCAATTCTAGCTCAGGAATACAAAAATCTACCCACCCGATAGCTTCATTCAATCCTTGAATAAAAGCACTTTTTTCTTCCAAAGTGTCGAACCCAAATTCTTTCTCAAAAACATTCTTCTCGTCTTTGGTTAATGATTCGTCATTATTGAATTTTATTACTTGCTCCTTGCCAAATATTACTCTAACATGGTGTTTCATTTTCTGAAAATATTTTGATAGTGATAGTCCAAGAATTCTTTGGAAGGTAAAAATTTGTCAGGAAGACTTATGTTATGATTTTCAAATTTCACAAAAAAAATCCCCACAGCTTCCTCATTTGCAAAGGCTTCAAAATCATTGGAAATCTTCACAGTAAAATCAGGTGTAATGGTAATAAATCCTCTATCGAATGCTTTATCATGAATAGAATTTAAACACAGTCCATTTCTTGGATTAAGTCTGTGCTCATTATTCTTTGACCATGGAACGATATGGCTTGCAATTAAGAAGTCAGGAACTGATAACCCAGTTATACAACACTTAAATGAGTAAGATGAAAGTACAGTTGAACGGAAAAAACTCTGATTAACTCTTTGTTTTACAAGAGTTTCACGTTCTAACCCTTCCCTTAGATCTTCGGTATCGATTTCAGAAATTTCTTCAAGAGGTTTTTGTGCAAATTTTGAAATTAGTAGTTCACTCTCATACCCGAGTTTCTCCCAGTTGCCATTAAATTCTTCCCATACTTCTTCCTCCAATTTGCTTCCATTGCCCAGACCTACTATTCCTCGTGCTCTTAGTTCTGGATCAAGTCTTCCAAAATTCCCAACTTTCATGTTCAGTGCCGAGGGACTCCGACCAATTATGTTGGCATACTTGATAATTAATGGATTTGTCTTGCTACTACGATTGAAAGGTACCTTACAATAGACATTAAGGGCAATAATTGTTTCTTCCTTTGTCCAATTGTTACTTTTTGTCATTGGTTATTTCAACGACTTCAAAATTATCAACACAATAATCCCTGAGAATCCCATTCAACAGTTCACAAGTAATGTCATCGGACCCAACTAAAATCGTTTGAAATATTTCGATCCTATCGTCAACTGTCAATTGGTTCAACTTGTCCGTATCTCGAAAAAATTCCATAAAATCTTCTCTCGAAATTTTTCTATTCATCTCCATAGAATATGACAGTTTTAATCATGGGTATTAACCAGATTGATAAACACGAACCCGTACCTTGAAGCAAATAATTTCAGGTGATAGTCTTGGGGGAAACCACATCCAACAAACACCCCATTACGCCACTACCGCGACAGCCTGCTCTGATTTCTCCTGCTGTTTTCTTGCATAGGCGGCAGCTGCTTCACGAACCCAAGCGCCATTCTCGTGGGCTTTCACACGTGCATTGAGGCGATCTTTGTTGCATGGACCATTTCCGTTGACCACATTCCAGAATTCATCCCAATTGATGGCACCAAACTCGTAGTGTCCGGTTTCTTCGTTCCACTTTAGGTCTGGGTCGGGTACGGTAAGTCCGATGAGTTCGGCTTGGGGTACGGTTATGTCCACGAATTTTTGGCGAAGTTCGTCATTGGAGAATCTCTTGATCTTCCACTTCATGGACTGTGCAGAGTGTGGAGAGTCCGAATCATTAGGACCGAACATCATCAGGGACGGCCACCACCACCTATTGAGGGCATCTTGTGCCATTTCTTTTTGCTCGGGTGTACCATTGGCAAGGGTCATCATGATCTCATAGCCTTGTCGTTGGTGGAAAGATTCTTCTTTACATACCCGGACCATGGCTCGGGCATAAGGCCCATAGGAGCATCGGCAGAGTGGCACTTGGTTCATGATGGCTGCACCGTCTACCAGCCAGCCGATGGCTCCCATGTCAGCCCAGGTTAAGGTTGGGTAATTAAATATACTTGAATACTTGGCTTTGCCAGTATGCAATTGATCTAGTAATTCTGCACGTGACACACCTAGGGTTTCACAAGCGGAATATAAGTACAAACCGTGACCTGCCTCATCCTGCACTTTAGCAAGTAGCGCAAGCTTCCTTCTCAAAGATGGCGCCCGGGTGATCCAGTTTCCTTCCGGTAGCATCCCCACGATTTCAGAATGCGCATGCTGAGAAATCTGACGGATGAGGGTCTTTCGGTATTGATCGGGCATCCAATCTTTTGGTTCGATTTTTTGCTCGTCATCTATCCTTTGTTGAAATCTATCAGCCAATACCTGTGTACTCATAAAGTCATAGTTTTAAAATCCAAAGATACAATCGTAAACTGAAATAAACGAACATTTGTTCGTCTATTTCATCCGTTTTTTTGAAATTTACTTCCCGATACGTGTTTATGTATCCCTAATTCCTAAAATTTGGCGACAATGCTGCCAAATTTCCATGGAAATTTCACGTCCTTTTCTCAATACTAGGTAGAAAGCCCTTCGAAAAGAATGGTGGAAATGCTGGATTTGACTTCGGCTATTTCCCCTGCTGTATATTGCTTTCGCCTGTAATAGATCCAACGTACGGAGCTAATGATGGTTTTGAACAAAATTTCTTTAGAAAGCGGTTTGATCGATTGCTGATCTATTCCTTGTTGGATGATATTTTTGATTTGGGCTTCGTACTCTGAACGAATCGTCTTGAATTTTTGGAGTTCTTCTTCAGGAAGGTGGACCCACTCATCGCTGAAAACCGTGGTGGAAATAGGCTCAAGTATGGCCATATCAATGTGAAAATTGACCAAATTTTTCAATTTTTCCAACGGTGACACTTCTAATGCTGAGATCTGATGAAGCCCATCAGAAAACTGATCCGCACAGTCAAAACAAATGGTAATCAAGATTTCCTCTTTGCTACGTATATGACTGTAGAGGCTGGAAGGTTCGATCCCTACCCGCTCAGCGAGATCTCTCATGGATGCACCCGTGTACCCTTTCTCCCGAAAAAGTACGGCCGCCGCCTTAATTATTTCGTACTTTCTGGTTTTTCTATCCATCACACATCAAAATCTAAAAATACTCGATCTGAAGTAGCTATTGCTTGACAGCTTAGTACATATCCCGCTGCTAATTCATCTGGCTCTAGTGCATAGTTGATCTGCATTTCGACCTTACCATCGAGTACTTTTGCTTTACAAGTACTGCATACGCCCCCTTTACATGCATATGGAAGATCGGCTCCTTGTTCCAGTGCTGCATCTAGAAGATTTTTCCCTCTATCTTCAAGCGAAAAATCAAGAAGGACATCATTGAGTTTGATTTTCACACTACAGGCATCCTTGGGCACCTCGATGATTTTGGCTTTTGGCTTTGGCATACCAGCCGTGGTGAATAGCTCGAAATGGACCTTCTCAGCAGGGACTCCTAGTTCGGCTAAAGTATCCTTAATTTCAAAAATCATCTCACCAGGTCCACATAGATAAAATCCTTCAACAGATTTGGGATCAAAGAAGTATTTGGCGTACAACTTACATTTATCTGCATTAATCCTTCCGAAAAAAGCCTCGCTGCCTGGATGTTCCTTTGAAAGAATATAGTGGACCGATAATCTATTGAGATGAATATTTTTTAAATTTTCGATCTCCTCACGAAAAATAATCTGATCGGTATTTCGATTACCGTAGAATACAATCAAATTGGCAGTCGGATTGGTATCCAAGACATCATGAATCATAGAAAGTACAGGAGTAATCCCACTTCCCGAAGCAAAAAAGACAAACTGGGCGGCTTCTTTTTCTTTCAATTCCTTTTTGATGATAAATCCACCGCGGGGAGGCATCACTTGAAGTACATCACCTTCGGCCAATTGCTCATTCGCAAAGGAGGAGAATTTTCCATCGGTCACCTTTTTGATAGCCACCGTGAGCTCACCACTTTGTGGACTGCTGCAAATGGAGTATGACCTCCTCACGACTTCACCATCGATTTTTGCCTCGAGCCCTAGATACTGACCGGCCTCAAAAGAAAACTGATCCTTCTGTGTCTCAGGTACTGCTAAGGAAACAGAAACACATTCCGCTGTCTCCCGTCGGACAGTCTTCACCTTTAGTGGAAACAATGCATTATACATACCTTACAAATGTTCGTGAGGTAAAGGTACGAATTATTGACAAATATTGATAAAAATAAATAAATATCCATGATCTATGGGAGATATCAAAAGAGAATCACCCATCTGTTTTGGTGAATTTTGCGGTTTTTACGATGTAGTCAAGCTGCTGCATATAATTTCGCTTTTCTTTGCCGAGGGCCATGACAAAACTATCTACGAAGACGATCTCTTTTTGATTTGGAAGCAGAAATACGTAGGTTACATACGGCCCACCCTTCCAGTCATTGACCATCTCCCATATACCACGCACCTCTTTGACGTATAGATCATCAAGTTGATAGGCATATTCAAACACTGGCAGATCGACGGTATTGCACCTCATGTAAGATGAGTCAGCTTCTGAACTGATGAATGCTGCACCGTATTCATCCCTCATTTTGATGATGGACTCTTTCGACAGCTGAGATTCACTTTGGTATGGAAATTTGCGGAAAACTAGATTCTGCACTACGCCGTCGCGGTCTTTTCGGATCCAGAAAAAATTATTTTTTTCACTTTTGATGGCCTGCACATAATCACCAGGAATAGCCATGTCAAGTTGATAGGTAGTTCTGATGTAATTTATAAGACCCTTTTCTTCTTTTTTTAGGGTGAAGATATTTGACTTCATTTGCTCTTTGTCGTGTTCCTGCACCCTATTGGCAGCTGCTGGAAAATGCTTCACAATGGCATTCGAAAGTCGGTCCAAGCCATTGCCCCAAATGTAGATAAGGAGTTGATTTTTTGCCCATTTTTCTTCTCCGACACTGCTGGTAAAACTTGTGTCTTTGAGTGCCTTTTCGAAACGTTCTGGACCCAAATCTTCTTGAATCATTCTGGTTACCGGACTCGATTTATCTGCCAAATTGGCGATGACAAGATATGTACGCAATTCCTTTCTAAGAGGTTCACCTATCAGGTCATTCATCGTAAAATGTCTCAAATCGAAAATGGGCTCTGGACTTGTCAAAATCGGGTAAGCAGATTCAAAATAATATCTCAGCGTATCACCTACAGGCCCATCGTACAAAATTTGGTCGGATACGACCACGATTTCATTGAGCTTGCCTAGTGCGGTAGGTCTACCCTGCCCTGATTCGCCAGCCTCCTTACATCCTACAAACATTAGTAGGAAAAGAGGTAGCAGAACCCAAACATTTTGTGTTACTTTCATTGAATATTCATTTCTAAGCTATGAGATAGATGCTTCGGAGGTTCATTTTGGTGTATGGATATCAAAATTTGCATTGAACCAAGGTATTTTTCAAGGGTCCACCCAACTGTACGCCCATTTTCCTCAATGATATAACACCGCCGTTCATTTGGGGGAATCTCCTTTTCGATTCCGTGATGATATCGGCCACTACCTCCTCTAGCAGCCTTCTCGGAATATCCATCTGTTCTTTGCAAATCTGATACAGCACTTCATAATTCACACTATCTTCAAGTGCTTGGATGCTTGCTATTTCAAAATGGACTGACAGGTCAATTTCATACCAATAACCGTACTGCTGCTCTTCTTCATAATAGCCATGAAATGCATAGAATCGTCCTCCCTCAAGACCTACTGTCCAATTCATCATCAAGGATTTTTCGTCAAAGTTAATGATATTCGTAGAATTTTAAAACTGACGACTTCAAATCATCGACTGCGTTTCCATGTTCCAAAAATTTATTCGTGCTATTCAAGAAATAGCCAAAAAAAGGGGCAAAGATTACTCCAGCCCCTTTCGATGAAAAATCAAACAAAATTTTATTTCAGTAGATCGAATCTATCAAGATTCATCACTTTGTTCCACGCAGCTACGAAGTCGTGCACAAACTTCTTGTGCCCATCAGCGCAAGCGTACACCTCCGCTACACCTCTAAGCTCTGAATTCGATCCAAAGATCAAATCCACGCGGGTACCCGTCCACTTGGTAGCGCCAGTTTTTCGGTCTTTACCCTCGAAAGCGTGCTGACCTGAATCCAATGCACTCCATGTGGTATTTAGGTCCAGTAGATTTACAAAATAGTCATTGGTAAGTACACCAGGTCTATCTGTAAATACACCATGCTTCGAACCATCCCAGTTTGTATTGAGCACCCGCATACCACCTACCAAAACGGTCATTTCAGGAGCTGTAAGGGTCATCAACTGTGCTTTATCGACCAACATTTCTTCAGCAGAAAGTGGATATTTCGCCTTTTTGTAGTTTCTGAATCCATCCGCATGTGGCTCTAAAACACCAAATGACTCCACATCTGTTTGCTCAGCACTTGCATCCGTACGGCCAGGTGTAAATGGTACTTTCACGTCGTGACCAGCAAGTCTTGCGGCTTCTTCGATGGCAGCACAACCACCTAAAACGATCATATCGGCAATGGAAATGGCCTTCCCTCCCGTCTGAGCTGCATTGAACTCTCCTCTGACACCTTCGAGTACATCGAGCACCTTCGAAAGCTGCGTCGGATTATTGACTTCCCAGTATTTCTGAGGAGCCAGGCGAATACGTGCACCATTGGCTCCACCTCTCTTGTCAGAACCTCTGAAGGTAGCTGCAGAAGACCAAGCGGTGTACACCAATTCAGATACGGTCAAACCTGAAGCAAGGATTCTCTTTTTCAGATCAGCGATGTCAGCCTCGTCTACAAGTTTGTGTGTAACTGCTGGCACAGGATCTTGCCAAATCAATTCTTCTTTTGGTACTTCTGGTCCTAGGTATCGGGTAATTGGTCCCATATCACGGTGCGTCAATTTGAACCAAGCTCTGGCATATGCATCTTTAAATGCTTCGTGGTCTTCGTAGAATTTACGAGAGATTTTCTCATAAGCTGGATCAAATCGCAAAGACAAGTCCGTAGTCAACATAAAAGGCTTGTGGAAGACACCTGGTACGTGAGCATCGGGGATGGTCGCCTCTGCATTTTTAGCCACCCACTGATGAGCACCTGCCGGGCTTTTCGTCAGCTCCCACTCATATTCGAAAAGGTGCTTGAAATAATCGCCGCCCCACTTTGCCGGGGTAGTGGTCCATGCACCTTCCAATCCAGAAGTGATGGTATCTTCAGCATTACCCTTGCCGTAGTTGTTTTTCCAGCCCATGCTCTGCATCTCGATGCCTGCACCTGCTGGCTCTGCTTCTACATATTTGCTTGGATCTGCGGCACCGTGCGTTTTACCGAAGGTGTGTCCACCTGCAATAAGCGCTACCGTTTCTTCATCGTTCATCGCCATTCTTGCGAACGTTTCACGGATATCTTTTGCGGCGGCGATTGGGTCAGGATTACCGTTTGGTCCTTCTGGGTTTACGTAGATAAGTCCCATCTGAACTGCAGCGAGTGGATTTTCGAGATCACGATCTCCGGTGTATCGATTGTCTCCGAGCCACTCTTTTTCAGATCCCCAGTATACATCTTCTTCTGGTTCCCAGATATCTTCACGACCTCCACCGAAACCGAATGTCTCAAATCCCATGGATTCCATAGCTACGTTTCCAGCTAAGACCAATAGATCCGCCCATGAAAGTTTGTTGCCATATTTTTGCTTGATAGGCCAAAGTAGGAGTCTCGCCTTATCTAGGTTTGCATTATCGGGCCAGCTATTGAGTGGTGCAAATCTTTGCGTACCCGTGCCAGCGCCTCCACGTCCATCTTGGATACGGTAAGTACCCGCTGCGTGCCATGACATCCGCACGAAGAATGGTCCGTAGTGACCATAATCTGCAGGCCACCAGTCTTGTGAGGTGGTCATCAGATCCACAAGGTCTTTTTTTACGGCTGCATAATCTAAGCTGTTAAAAGCCTCTCTGTAATTGAAGTCAGGATCCATAGGATTTGACTTGCTAGAATTTTGTCTTAAGATATTGAGTTTAAGTTGGTTTGGCCACCAGTCTCTGTTGCTGGTTCCACCACCTGCTGTCTGTCTAAGCATTGTACCAGAAAATGGGCACTTGCTCTCAGCATTTACGTTGTAGGAGTTCTTACTTCCGTTTGAATTATGTTCCATACTAAACAATTATTTTAAATTCGTTTATGCTACAAAAATACTAATTTTTTTTCCAGATTTGGACCATTGACTGTATTGAAAGTTTTAGCACAGGTATAGACAAAATCTATACTTAGTGTTTTTGGATCAATTTTTACCTATACTGCAAAATCATATAGTTGTCAAATCAGAGCTAAACGAAAAAAAAATGGCACAAAACCCGTAAAATCACCTATTTAGAACAATTTCAAATGTGGTTTTCCTGCATCAATCAGAAGGCCATTGTTACTTCTGTTACGTAATCTGAAAAGTGCAGGATACAAAGATTTCGAAAAACGTGTATGTGACTGACCCAACATTTACCGAGCCGAAAATTTGGTCAGATTTCATTTTTGTTGCTCATTGAGTTTCCTTCTCAATTCCTCGATCAATTTATCTTTTTCAGAGATCGCTTCGTCTTTTGCAATGAGCGCTTGCTCTTTTTCAATGAGCGCCTGCCTTTGATCTTCCAATTCCTTCTGATACTTACGTTCTTTTTCTTCAAACATGGCATTTACAGTTCGCCAAGCCTCCTGCTCTATTTCGATCTGCTTGCGTTCTTGGGGGTCCGTGCCCACATAATGTAAGATTTCTGTGATAGTCTTCATTTCTTCTAAATCAGGGCTGTAAGTATAATCTTTTGTAATCTCCTTTTCATCCGTAAAATTGCGCTGCTCGAAAACGCTCAATAATTTGTCTAATCGGGTTTGATATCGATCGGTGATACGTCCTACCTGCACCACAAAACAGTCATGCGTAAGCTTTTCAATAAAATCACTTTTTTGTAGAATCTCCGCCTTATTGACCAAGTCAAAATAAGTTCGTTTTACACGAATACAAGGACTTACTATTTCAGGCAAATTGAAACCCAAAATGTAGATCGTGCTGATGGGTAAAACGACGTTTTCGTTACCGACTTTGTCTTCTTTCTTATACTGTTCTGCTAAATAATTACGAAATCTCAATAAATCGATATGATTTCTTGCCTTTTGAATTTCAATTAGCACCTTCCGGAGTTCACCCGTTTCAGTTTTGAGGGTGGCAATGAAATCAAGACGAAATACTGCTAGACCAGCTAACTTATCGGTGTATGTAAATTCCTGAGGCTTTACCTCAATAGCCTCAATGGTTTGCTCCAACAAGGTCCCGATGAAAAACTTTGCGATCTTTTCGTTTTCCATCAGACGCTTAAAAACGACATCATAAATAGGGTTTGCGATAATCATTCTTTAATGGGTTTGATCTACAGAATGCAAAGTTATGTGTTTTTTTGAACGGATGTATCATTTTTATTCATAAGGTAGCCCCACTAGCATTTCCCCATTGAAAACATAGGCTACTATAAATTACAATACCATGGCACAGAAATCGACCGAAAGATGATACCTTTGCACTACCTAAATCAAAATGAAGTAAATATGCACAAGGTATCATCTAAGACTGATCAATATCAACACCACGATTATTATAACATGGATGAGCTTCTTAGCGAAGAGCACCTCATGGCACGAACGGCTGTCCGCGAGTGGGTCAAGCAAGAAGTGAGTCCCATCATCGAAGACTACGCTAACAGAGCGGCCTGTCCGACCCATCTATTCAAAGGATTGGCGGAGATTGGCGCTTTCGGTCCAAGCATTCCATCAAAATACGGCGGTGGCGGTATGGATGAGATGGCATACGGTATCATCATGCAGGAATTAGAGCGTGGGGATAGCGGCATCCGATCTATGGCATCTGTCCAAGGTTCACTTGTCATGTACCCGATCTACCGCTTCGGATCCGAGGAACAAAAGATGAAATATATTCCCAAATTAGCTTCTGGAGAATTCATCGGATGCTTTGGTCTTACTGAGCCAGATCACGGATCTAACCCAAGCGGTATGCTCACCAACATCGTGGACGATGGCGATCATGTGATCCTCAATGGTAGCAAAATGTGGATCACCAATAGCCCTCTTGCAGACATCGCCGTGGTATGGGCCAAGGATGAGTCCGGCAAAATAAAGGGCGTGATCGTAGAAAAAGGTATGCCGGGCTTCTCAGCACCTGAAATTCACGGAAAATGGTCGCTTAGAGCTTCCATCACCGGAGAATTGGTATTTGAGGATGTTCGGGTGCCAAAGGCAAATATCCTTCCCAACGTAGAAGGACTGAAAGGACCACTTTCTTGCCTAAGCAAGGCTCGATACGGTATCGCATGGGGTGCCATCGGAGCAGCGCTTGACTGTTATGACAGTGCCCTCAGATATTCTCTGGAGCGAGAGCAGTTCGGCAGACCGATTGGTGGATTCCAGTTGACGCAGAAAAAACTTGCCGAGATGATCACCGAAATCACCAAAGCGCAGTTGCTAACATGGAGACTCGGCAGCCTCGCCAATGTAGGCAAAGCTACGCCAGCTCAAATCTCCATGGCCAAAAGAAACAATGTACACATGGCGCTAGAAGTGGCTCGTGAAGCAAGACAAATCCACGGCGGTATGGGTATCACCAACGAATATCCGGTGATGCGCCACATGATGAACTTGGAGACGGTCCTCACGTACGAGGGTACGCATGACATCCACCTACTCATCACGGGTATGGACGTCACTGGTTTGAATGCCTTTAAGTAGTATTCGAAAAGAAATTTCCCATCCGAGTTTATTAATAACAAAAGATGGTAAGTATAAATATCGAAGCCCTTGTACCAGTGGTGCGAGGGCTTTTTTTATGGATCATGATTTTGGCTAGATCGCCATTTCAAAGGCTGAGGATTACATTGATATTTAGGGTTCTATCGGCTCATTTTGAAAACTAGTGGTTCAACGATTTTGACATTTTGCACTATCCTAGTGCGTTTTTTATTATTACTTGCACTATTACAGTGCATTTTTATAAAAAATTTGCACTATGATGGTGCATTTTTCATTAGCGATCGGGAGTGAAGCGCAACCTTGGAGACATTTCCCATATTCAAACTATTATCGCAACAACGATTGAAACAAAAAATACACATAATTCTAGGCTGACGAAAATTTGGGCATTTCCCCCTCCTAACTCCCAGCGATCGGACTACCGAAAATACCAACAGCCAGCTCTGCCCAAAGTAGCACAAAAAATAAGACCACACCCGCGATCAATACAATTCGCCTATTGATACTGCCTTCCGAAAATCTGAATGCCAGCTCCAACGCAAGGCCAAAGACCCCAAGGACCACTCCGCCCACCAAGAAGTCGAACAAATCCCACTGCACCTCATCAGACACCATCATCCCGATGATAGGTAAAATAAGTAATGAAAACAATCCAAGAAAGATAAACTTTGGTCTGGAGGTGTGGCTGGAATTGGTGGTGTACATGAACGTAAGATTTTTTTGATAAGAACGGATTTTTGGAGGGGATATTGTTAACTATAAACAGATGCTTCTCCGTTCAACTAGAGGGTCACAGAAAGAAAGGTTTCTCACTTCGTTCGAAATGACATGGCGTATATTTTAAAATGGAGGGGTTAAGATTTCTTCCTGCGGTCGGGGAACGTTTGCACATTGGTAGGATAGGTTTCTCACTTCGTTCGAAATGACATGGCGTAAAATAAAAAACGGGTTTGGGAGACAGGCGCTTTAGCACCTGTCTCCCAAACCCATATAATCAACAGCGTAGCCCAGTCATTTCGAGCATCGCGAGAAACCCCATTACGATGCACATTCATTTCGAGCATCGCGAGAAGATAGCAACACATGGAATTATATCAGTTCCCTCCCTACGGTCGGGATGACATGAGTCAGGAGGGAAAGAGAAACGGCGGGTGGGAGGCGCTCGATGGCGCCCCCACCCAGCCTACTTTTTTTAATTCAACACAACCATTTCGAGCAACGCGAGAAACCCGCTTTGCAAGCAAAGCGAGAAAATATCCTAACATCCCGAGCTTACCTCCCCTAACCCATCACCCGCTTCAAGCTCCATCTGAACAAAAATATCATCGCGATGAAAAAGAAAATGAAAGCATAGAAAGGCATAAAGGTAATAACGAAAATCTGCGTCTTCTCTAAGATCCAAAGGCCACTCATCAGTATGGTGAGCATGGTCATTAGGCCGCCGATCTTATCGAAACCGGGAATTTCTGAGAATTTTACATTTTTTCGGATGATCCAAAGGGTCAAAAACATGATCACAATGGGGAGAATTTGGGTGTAAATATTGGCTTGCATAATATCTCCCCGCTGAAATAAAAACATGTAAATACTCAGCGTAAATGCAAATACGCCCGGTATACAAGCCAGGTAAATCAATGTGCTATACACATATTTCCAAGGGGATTCATGACCGACATCCTTTCCAAAATAGCCCGTCAATCCAGCAGTAATGGGTAGCATGGAGAAAAAGTAAAGGGTCGTAGCACCGTTGGCGCTGACTTGTTCAAAAAATTCACCTAGCGTCATTGTCCAAAATATTTGAGCAATAATACGGATTTTTTGCGAATTTCGGAATGGATTTTGACTTCGGATCTACTTCAAGTAAAATGGGCAGCTTCAAAATTTGTGAATCCCATAGTTTTTCTATCTTTGCGTTAACGTAATTAATATTGTATGGGCTTATTATCTGGTAAAACAGCATTGATCACTGGCGGATCGCGAGGTATTGGAGAATCTATTGTTAGAGCTTTTGCAGCTCAAGGTGCACACGTGGCCTTTACTTATTTGAGCTCTTCCCAAAAGGCGGAGGACATCGCTTCTGAGCTTTCTTCCGATACCCAAATGGTCATTGCATACAAATCAGATGCCTCAGATTTTGCACAGTCTGAGCAGCTCATTGCCGATGTGCTAAAGGATTTCGGCAAGATTGATATTTTGATCAATAATGCTGGAATTACTAAAGATACGCTCATGCTCCGTATGTCCGAAGAGCAATGGGATGATGTAATCCGTGTCAACTTAAAATCTGTTTTCAATCTCACGAAAGCCGCAATGAAGCCTATGCTCAAACAAAAATCTGGCTCCATCATCAACATGGGTAGTGTCGTCGGCGTATTTGGAAATGCGGGTCAGGCAAACTATGCTGCATCGAAAGCTGGAATCATCGGATTTTCGAAATCCATCGCAAAGGAAGTAGGCTCTAGAGGCATCCGATGTAATGTAATCACACCCGGCTTCATCGCTACGGATATGACCCATGCCCTCACAGAGGAGCAAAAAGCCGCCTACGAAGCCAATATCCCTTTGAAAAAACTAGGTGACGGTAAGGATGTGGCAGATGCATGTATTTTCCTTGGGAGTGATATGAGCACCTATGTGACAGGTCAGGTCCTCAGTGTCTGCGGTGGATTGAATATCTGATATGATTTTCTTCGAATAATATATATTTTTATCCTAGACCTGAAATTACTACCTCGATGAGTCCTTTCTAGGTATGATAACTAAAGCAGATCCAAACCATCCTTTTCCATCACACCCATACCGAATAAGGCAAAATCGTACTTGACAGGATCCTGGGGATCTAAGATCCGAAGGTAAGACGTCAATTCCTCCACTGCATCCCAGTTTGCTTTTTTAGCAGTCAGAATGCCCAATTTTCGGGTCACTCGCTCTACATGTACATCCAGTGGTATCATGAGTTCTTCTGTGGAAATATTTCGCCACAGACCAAAATCAACCCTAGCCTCAGCTGGTCGGACCATCCAGCGCATCATCATATTCAGTCGCTTACAGGTACTTCCTTTTGCTGGATTGGCAATGTGTTTTTTGGTACGATCCAGTGCATTCGGATGGTCAAAAAAACGATCATAAAAGTGTATCAACCTAGATTTCATCGGATGCAAGGGATCCAAGACCTCCGGCACAAAAGCATCCTCCAGACTCTCATAAGTTTGATAATGCCGCTGCAAAAAATCCAAAAAACACAAGGTATCCGGATATTGAAAGGTCCTATGCTTGAAATCTTCGAAGATCTGTCGGTCCTTTTCAGTGTGATTCATGATAAAATCGTGGGGAGAAGCCCCCATTCTACCGAAAAGATTTTGGGCGCTATTGATAATGGTCTTTCGGTTTCCCCATGACAGAATAGCCGTCCAAAACGCAGTGATCTCTATATCCTGCTTTTTTGAATAGGATTTGGGGATAGAAATCGGATCCGTGGCTACGAAATCTACACAATGAAATAGCCGATACTTCTCTTCCAAAATATCGGCTATTCTTTTATTCATGACCTTTTCAGGTGTCATATCGTACAAGCTTATGCAAGCTTTTGTTTTGTCTCGATGATTTCGTAGCATTCTATGATGTCATCCGTATGGATATCATTATAGTTTTTGATCATGATACCACATTCGAAGTTGTTCTTCACCTCTTTGACGTCATCTTTAAATCGTTTCAAGGATGTCAATTCGCCAAGAGCACCTTCTTGCTTTGGAAATACGACAAATCCGTCACGGATAACTCGAATTTTCGAGTTTCTACTAATTTTTCCTTCCGTTACAAAACAGCCGGCAATGGTACCAATTTTCGAAATCTTGAATGTCTCCCTAACCACAGCAGATCCCACCACTTTTTCTTCTTTGATGGTATCCAACATGCCCTCCATTGCAGCTTTGATCTGCTCGATGGCTTCGTAGATGATGGAGTAGGTCTTGATTTCTACACCCTCCTTCTCTGCTAGTGCTCTCGCCCCTGCTGAAGGACGTACCTGGAAGCCGATGATGATCGCATCTGAAGCTGACGCCAAAAGGACGTCGGACTCCGCAATGGCTCCGACCGCTTTGTGGATGACATTGACCTGAATGCTTTCTACGGATAGTTTGATCAATGAATCACTCAAGGCCTCGATAGATCCATCCACGTCCCCTTTCACGATGAGGTTTAGTTCTTTGAAATTACCCAATGCCAAACGACGTCCGATCTCATCTAAGCTGATACGTTTCGCCGCTCTATTGGCCTGCTCTCGATCAATCTGGTTGCGCTTAAGTGCTAGCTGTCGTGCTTCCTGCTCGGAATCCATCACTTTGAACTTATCACCTGCCTGTGGTGCTCCGCTCAGACCGAGCACAAGGACCGGCGTCGCTGGTCCAGCAGATTTTATACGAGCACCTTTTTCATTAAACATAGCCTTTACCTTACCTGAATAGGAACCACACACGAGTGGATCACCAATGTTCAATGTTCCATTTTGTACGAGTACTTTGGTTACATATCCTTTACCTTTATCGAGTGATGCTTCGATTACCGTACCAAGAGCCTTTCTGTTTGGATTGGCTTTGAGGTCGAGTATTTCTGCTTGAAGCAAAATTTTCTCCAAAAGTGGTTCTATGTTGATTCCATTTTTTGCAGAGATATCTTGTGATTGGTAGGTACCCCCCCAATCCTCTACCAATAAATTCATATTAGCGAGTTCGGATTTTATTCTTTCTGGATCTGCACCTGGCTTATCTATCTTATTGATTGCAAATACGATAGGTACGCCCGCTGCCTGAGCATGGCTGATGGCCTCCTTGGTCTGCGGCATGATCTGATCGTCTGCTGCAATGATGACTATGACCACATCCGTTACCTTAGCTCCCCTAGCCCTCATCGCCGTAAAGGCCTCGTGACCAGGTGTATCGAGGAATGTGATTTTTTTGCCGTGTACCATTACTTCATAGGCTCCGATATGCTGGGTGATACCCCCGGCCTCACCGCTAGCTACGTTGGCCTTTCGGATATAGTCAAGTAAGGATGTTTTACCATGATCCACGTGTCCCATCACGGTCACGATCGGTGCTCTTTCGATGAGATCTTCAGGTGAATCTTCCACTTCGATGACTTCTTCGAGCTGATCCTCTGCATTGACAAATTCTACTTCAAATCCGTATTCTTCGCATACCAATTCGATAATTTCTGCATCCAATCGCTGATTTATAGAGACCATGACACCAAGGCTCATACAAGTAGTGATCACATCCGTCACTGGCAAATCCATCAAAGATGCGAGCTCAGAGACAGATACGAATTCTGTTAATTTCAATTTTGTCTCTGCAGACTCCATATTTTGAAGTTCTTGCTTCTCTCTCTTCGTCTCTCGGTTGTCCCGTCTGATTTTTTGTCTTTTGTTTTTCGTCGAAGTATTAAGACGAGCCATTGTAGCTTTGATCTTATCATCGATCTCTTTTTGAGTCACCTCTTTTGGTGCTGCCTCTTTATCGTTTCTGCCGCGAGGATTGATCTGACCTGGCACAGCAGTTACTGGTACTTTTTTGCGTTTGCGTTTTTTCTTATCGCCATCTGCACCTGAAGTGGATGTTCCAGCAGCGGCAATACGATCTACCTTACGCACGAAGTCTTTAATGACCCGTGGTGCTGCGCCCTCTTTCGGCTTTTCGGAAGATTGCTTTTGGTTTTGTTGTGGCGCTGGTTTCTCTTTTTTTACGGGCTTGCTAGACGGATTCAACTTAGAAGTGTCTATTTTGCCTAGGATTTTCAGACCTGCGAGTTGTGGAGTTTCCGCCCTATATTCCTGTTGTTCTTCTGGGGCCTCTAGCTCAGATACATTTGTTTGTGGAGCTGCATCATCTTGAGTAGGCTTTTCTACCTTGGACTCTTGTAATGGAGTATTAGGCGCATCTTGTGAAGGAGCCGCCTCATCTATTGGTGCAGTAGGTTCCGCAGGCACTGGAGCCTCATTTGATTCTGGCTTCGTATTTTTTACAGCAGTTTTGGCTGGCTTTTTTCGAGATTCGAGATCGATTTTTCCCAAAATCTTTAGCCCAGGCAAATCAGAGCTAGAAGTAGTAATGATTTCCGGTGTAGTGGGCACTTCAGTTGGAACTGGAGTACTGACTTCACTTTCTGGAATATTCACCTTGTCTTCTACCTCTGGTTCAGTAGGTACAGCTGGGACATTTTCTACCACTTCAACCACAGGTGGTTCGACCACCACGGGCGGTGGCGGTGGCGGTGGTGCTACTGGCTTTTGAGGCTCCTTAGGTGGAGCTTGGAAATCTAATTTTGGAGCACTAAACAAATCCGATTTTGGAGGCGCAAAAGATGGCTTTTCATCAACCTTTTTGAAGGTGGCGCCGATTTGGATTTGGTCTGCTTTTTCTTTGATATCAGCAGACCCCTTAAACTCTTTTCTGAGGTATTCGTACATTTCATCCGACACCTTTGCATTGGGCTTATTTTCGATCGAAAAATTTTTCGACGACAAGAAATCCACAATGGTCTGTGTGCCTACGTTGAGTTCTTTTGCAATTTTTACTAATATACCTGCCATTTACTGGATTTGATTAAAAAAAAATGATTGAGGACAAGGCGGCTTTTAGTCCTCGAATTCCGCCTTCAATATATTCAATACATCATCGATGGTCTCCTCTTCGAGATCGGTCCTTCGGATAAGTTCGTCCTTGGACAGCTTTAATACGCTTCTGGCTGTATCACAACCAATATTTTTCAACTGATCGATAACCCATCCTTCTAATTCGTCTGCAAATTCTTCCAAATCTACATCATCTATCTCTTGATTGTCGTTTTCTCTAAATACATCGATCTCGTAGCCTGTCAGCTTGGAAGCCAACTTTATATTACTTCCTCCTTTTCCGATAGCAAGCGAGACTTGGTCTGACTTCAGATATACAGCAGCCCGCTTTTTATCTTCATCGATATTGATATTGGATACCTTGGCGGGTGTCAATGCTCGCTGAATGTAAAGGCTTGTATTCTGGGTATAATTAATGATATCAATATTTTCATTCTTCAGCTCACGAACTATTCCATGAATTCTAGATCCTTTCATACCGACACATGCCCCTACCGGATCGATCCTATCATCATAAGACTCTACAGCCACTTTGGCTCTTTCTCCAGGCATACGTACGATACGTTTGATGGTGATCAGTCCATCTTCGATTTCAGGGACCTCTTGTTCGAGCATTTTCTCCAAAAAGAGATTATCCGTACGTGAAATAATGATATGAGGTACATTATTCCGCATTTCTACTTTTTTGATAACGCCTCTTACCATGTCACCTTTACGGTAATAATCACCTTTGATCATTTCAGTTCTCGGAAGTGTGAGTTCATTACCTGAGGCATCATCCACTAGAAGGAATTCCTTTTTTAGGATTTGAGAAACCTCGCCAATGGCTACTTCTCCGATTCGTTCCACATATTTTTTATAGACCTCATCTTTTTCGAGATCCATGATTCTGGACATTAAGGTTTGTCTGGCTGCCATGATCGATCTTCTGCCGAACTCCTCAAGGGTCAATTGCTCATAGCACTCATCCCCTACTTCGTAGTCTGCATCGATGGATTTTGCCTCGTATATAGATATTTGGCTCATCTCATCCGTGACTTCACCGTCTGGTACGATTGAGCGTACCCGCCACATCTCTAAGTCTCCGTTTTGAGTATTGACGATGACATCGAAATTATCATCCGAACCATATTTTTTTCTAATCAGTGTCCGGAATACATCTTCCAGTACCCTGACCATGGTGGGCCGGTCTATATTTTTACCGGCTTTAAATTCCGAAAAAGAATCTACTAAATTCATTCATTCACTATTTAAAGCTAACTTTTACTCGAGCTTCGGTAATCATGTCATATGGAATGTCTGTGACTACCATCACCTTTTTTTTCTTTTTGCCAATCATTTCGACAACTTCTGCCTCAACACCGATTTTCTCGTGATCAGCTTGCACCAAAGTGCCCTTGATTTTCTTGTTGTCGTATTTGACTTCGACCATTCGGCCTATGTTCTTGTGATACTGACGAACTATTCGGAGTGGAGATCCGACACCTGCTGATGAAACCTCCAAGGTGTAATCTTCTCCTAAACTTTGAGATTCGTCGAGTACAGATTCGATATATCTACTGATCTCCCTACATACTTCGAAACTCACAAAATCGTCGGAATCTATGAAAACTTCTACTTTTTTATCTTTGATCCGACCATCCACCCAAAAATACGAGTCTAAATTCTTCTCCGAGATGTAGGCTTCAACCAAACTTTGTAAAGTACTGATATCCAATTTAATACAATTTTAAAAAAAAAGAGGGACCATATAGCTCCCTCTCCTCTTATGATTTTCGATGCAAATATAGCTCTTTTCCATCAAATATCCGAATTTCTTTGCAATTATTTCATTTACACCTTGTTTTTTGATCTTGACCGACTTTTTTGGAATGCGCCTTTGAATGTTTGTCAGTAAACGATAATGGAAGTTTGACCTATCCTTCTCCTCGATGCATATCTATTACACACCAAGAAGCTATTCAAAATTGGAGCGCTGAACCAATGACCACTTACCCAAACAGGGGACCGACCCAAATATTTCACCACCATGTTGATGATGGAAAGGAGTCCGATCTGTCATCATCGATTCATGTCCCAAGACAGCAAAAATCACCGCCTCTTTGGCATCCGGATTGATACCCAATTCACTACTAAAATGAATATCACAGGCTGGAAGCAAACCTCGAATCGCTGCTACAAGACCTGGATGATAAATGCCCCCTCCCGAAATGAAAATCTCAGGTTTCGGATACTTTTTGACAAATGGATTCAGCCCCTCGGCGATGGTCCAGGCTGTAAAATAGCAAAGTGTGGAAAGGATATCTTCTGGTTTCAGGGTGTGGGGCAGTAGATCGACCCCCATATTCCATATAAATTTTTCATTGTACACTTCCTGACCCGTGCTCCCTGACTTATTAAGGCTAAAATAGGCAGTTTGATATTGCTGAAGCAACATGACATCTACGCTACCCTTTGCCGTAAGGAGACCATCTTTGTCAAAGGGAATCCCAAAAACACTTTGGACATAGGTGTCCATCAAGGTATTCCCAGGACCAAGGTCCCCAAAGCATACTTCCAATTCACTACCCTTCACTGGAACAAAAGTAAAATTCGAAATACCCCCAATGTTCAAAAAGATGCGCTCTCTAGTATCTGATCTCCAAAGCAACTGATCCACGATTGGCGCCAATGGAGCTCCCTCATAGCCATTTGCGATCATCCCCTGCCTAAAATCGCTGACGACATGGATGCCCGTATGGTGAGCTAAGATATCACCATCACCAATCTGAAAAGTGACATGACCTACTGATTCATGACCGTGAAGCCCTAGCGGAGCATGATAGATGGTCTGTCCATGTGATGCGATAAAATCAATGTCTTCCTTTGAATAACCAATCGAATCTATAAATTCAAGCACTGCCTTTGCTGCTAGAATTGACCATTGTTTGTGGCACAGAGAGATGGCCAAAAGGGAAGCGCTATCTTGACTCCGTAACGCAAGTAAGATAGACCGAAATTCTTCTGAGAATGGAATCGGCCGAAAGGCCAATAATTCTACACAGGTATCCCAACCGCTACCTGGACCAAAACCAACCAAAGCCACATCAAAACCATCTAGCGAGGTCCCTGACATGATTCCTATCGCCATTTTCTTTTCCTTTTGCCGACGAAATTCAAAATCTGCCCAACGGCTAGCCATATTCATTGTCAAACGCTTTTAGAATCCAAAGGTAAAGAAAAAAATTTGCAAGGAATTTTGGGGCTTGAAAATTGAAGTCAAAACCCAATTATGCTTATTTTTGTTATCCCAATCAAATATAAATCCAATACCCATGGAATTCAATACGGCGGATCTACTTCAGAAGGGGCTCAAACTCGAACACCTCAGTATCGAAGAAGGCCTTCATCTCCTAGAAAATGCCAGTACGGCAGAACTGATGATGGTCGGCAATGAGCTACGAAAACACCATGTACCGCACAACAAGGTTACTTGGATAATTGACCGCAACTCCAACACCACCAATGTCTGCGTAGCCAATTGTAAATTCTGTAATTTTTATCGAAGGCCCGGACATGAAGAAAGTTACATCACCACCATCGAAGAATACAAGCAAAAAATAGAGGAGACATTTGAATACGGTGGGGATCAGCTCTTGCTCCAGGGAGGACACCATCCAGACTTGGGGCTTCAGTTTTATTGCGATCTATTCAGCGAGCTAAAATCGCTTTACCCGCAGCTAAAATTACATGCTCTAGGACCTCCAGAGATCGCACATATCACCAAGTTGGAAAAATCCACGCATGAAGAAGTCTTGAAGGCGCTGAAGAAATCAGGACTCGACTCCCTTCCGGGCGCTGGTGCTGAAATCCTCAATGACCGCGTGAGAAGACTTATTTCCAAAGGAAAGTGCAGCGGCCAAGAATGGTTGGATGTGATGCGTGCAGCCCACAAACTGGACATCACCACTTCTGCTACCATGATGTTCGGACACATTGAGACCAATTACGAGCGTTTGGAGCATTTAGTTTGGCTCAGACAAGTACAGTCTGAAAAACCCGCTCACGCAAAAGGTTTCATCGCTTTCATTCCGTGGCCATTTATGGATGAGGATACCATTCTAAAGAAGATAAAACGTGCCAGAAACACCTGTACTGCCGATGAGTATATACGCATGATCGCACTAAGTAGAATCATGCTCCCAAATATCACCAACATTCAAGCTTCATGGCTGACCGTCGGTAAAAAAACGGCCCAGCTCTGCCTTCATGCGGGTGCCAATGACTTCGGAAGTATCATGATCGAAGAAAATGTAGTCTCGGCAGCGGGAGCGGCCTTTAGATTTACTGCACAAGGTATCCAAGATGCCATCCGTGAAGCTGGATTTATACCGCAGCTCCGAACCCAACAGTACGAAGACAGATCATTACCTTCTAATATCAAACAACAACAACTGGACACTGCTACCATGATGGTGGACTAGTATTTTAGGAATAAAAACGCACACCAAAAAACCCAACCATGCTTCACCTGAAGGACAAACTAGAAGAGACCGTAGCAGCTATACGAACGATAACTTCCCCAACACCCAAGATAGGTATAGTACTCGGAACTGGACTAGGTAGTTTGGAAAAAAAGCTAGAAAATACGACGGTGATTTCTTATAAAGACATACCTCATTTTCCAGTGAGTACGGTGGCTAGCCATGCAGGTAAGCTAGTTTTCGGAAAATTGGATGGCGTAGATGTGGCACTGGTTTCAGGGAGATTTCACTATTATGAAGGATACAGTATGGAAGCCCTTAGTTACTATATCCCCGTACTTCAAAAATTGGGTGTAGGCACGATGATATTCACCAACGCAGCAGGGGCTGTCAATCCACACTACCAAGCAGGAGATATCGTCGCAATTGAAGATCATATCAATTTTTTCCCGATGAATCCTCTCCGTGGACCGAATGACGAATCTCTCGGACCTAGATTTCCAGATCTTTCGCTGACCTACGACTCAAATATTTTGAAGACTGCACAGGATTTGGCCAGCGAATTAGGCATCGCCATACGAAAGGGTGTTTATTTCGGTTGGCAGGGTCCAAGCCTCGAGACGCCAGCTGAATATCGAATGATTCATCGTTTAGGGGCAGATATGGTAGGCATGTCTACCATTCCCGAAGTATTGGTGGCTAAATATCTAGGCATGCGCATTGCTGCATTTTCAATTATATCAAACGTCAGTTTTCCAAAATCCGTCATCCGAGAAACCACCCTTGATGAAGTCATAGAAGTAGTCAACGGCGCTAGTGGAAAACTCAATCAATTACTCAGTTCTCTTCTTCCAAAATTATAGTAACTTTGGCCATCATGCAAAAAAAAACCACCGGACATACCCACATCGAAATCATAGGCGCCAAGGAAAACAACCTTAAGAATCTGCATGTCAGAATCCCAAGAAATCAGCTCGTCGTGATCACTGGCCTTAGTGGTAGCGGTAAGTCCTCCCTTGCATTTGACACCTTGTACGCGGAAGGACAGCGACGGTATATGGAGACATTCTCCGCTTATGCCCGCCAGTTTATGGGTAGTATGGATAGACCCGATGTGGAAAAAATTGATGGCCTTAGTCCAGTCATCTCCATCGAGCAGAAGACAACGGCGTGGAACCCCAGATCTACTGTAGGTACCACTACTGAAATCTATGACTTCCTCCGTCTACTCTACGCACGTGTAGGTGTAGCGTACTCTTTCGTGACGGGAAAACCTATGATCAAATTTACCGAAGAACAGATCCTAGATCACATCTTCAAAAGATTTGACCAGAAAAAAATAGTCATCTTGGCTCCCATTGTCCGAGGACGAAAAGGTCACTACCGCGAACTTTTCGAGCAGACCCGCAAAAAGGGATTTACTAAGATGAGGGTGAATGGCGTGATTGTAGATATTGAGCCTGGTATGCAATTGGATAGATTCAAAACCCATGACCTCGAGATTGTCATTGATCGCATCGTAGTAGAAGAGGATAAAAAACCGAGGATCTCATCCTCCATCTCTACGGCCTTTCGAATAGGCAGTGATTTCATTCAAATCATGGATATCGAATCCGCACAAGTGCTTCCATTTAGTAAGCAATTAATGGATCCTGAGTCAGGTATTTCATATGAGGAGCCTTCGCCCAATACATTTTCTTTCAATTCACCTTATGGAACCTGCCCCACCTGTAAGGGGCTCGGCGAATTATTTCAGGCTGACCTCGATAAAGTCATTCCAGATCTATCGAAAAATATCGACGAAGAAGGCATTCGTCCATTCGGTGCAGTTCGGGAAAACCAGACTTTCACCCAGCTAAAAGCCATTGCAAAAAAGTATAAGTTTAGCTTCTCCACCCCCATAAAAGAGATACCCGAAAAAGCCCTCCACACGATCCTTTATGGTGGTGATAAGTCTTTTGAAAATAAATATCAGTATAGCCCACACGAACTATCCTACAGCCTTGGATATGAGGGATTGCTTGGGATGTTAGAAAGATGGTATCGGGATACCACCAGTGAAAAAGTCAGAAATTGGGCGGGGGACTTTATGACCATCACGACTTGTAGCACCTGCGAAGGCTATCGACTCAAAAAAGAATCCCTCTACTTCCAGCTAGCCGACCACCACATCGGTCAGTTGGCAAAAATGGACCTAGATCAATTGTACCATTGGGTGGAGGAATTACCCCGCCACCTCACTGAAAAGCAGCTGGCCATCGCAAAAGATATCCTCAAAGAAATCCGCCTTCGAATCGGATTTTTGCTAGAAGTAGGTCTGCAATACCTTAGCCTAGATCGACCGACCAGAACTCTATCCGGTGGTGAATCGCAGCGTACAAGGCTTGCCACACAGATCGGGTCTAAACTGACGGGTATCACCTATATCATGGATGAACCCAGCATCGGACTACATCAGCGGGACAATCAAAAACTTATCAAGGCACTCAAGGATCTTACTCGCATCGGCAATACTGTAGTCGTAGTAGAACATGACAAGGACATCATGCTCGCCTCGGACTATCTTATGGATATGGGACCTGGTGCAGGTCGTCACGGCGGGGAAATCATTGCGGAGGGTATCCCTAGTGATTTCATGAGATGTCAAGGAATCACCGCAGACTACCTCAGCGGCAGAAACCACCTCGAAATACCCAAAAAACGAAGAACCCAAAAAGAAAGATTTCTAGAGCTCAAAGGGGCTTCCGGGAACAACCTGAAGAATGTATCGATAAAACTCCCGCTCCAGACTTTCATCTGTGTCACGGGGGTGTCCGGTAGTGGGAAATCGACCTTGATCAATGACACCCTCTACCCTATCCTACGTAGTCATTTCTATCGAAGTACACAGCGGCCACTACCTTACCAAAGCATAGTAGGCTTGGAGCACTTGGATAAGGTCATCGAAATCGACCAATCACCGATCGGGAGAACACCCAGGTCCAATCCAGCTACTTATACCGGTGTCTTTGATGATATCAGACGACTTTTTGCTGAAGTGCCAGAGGCAAAGATTCGCGGGTACAAACCAGGGAGATTCTCCTTCAATGTCAAGGGTGGTCGCTGCGAAACCTGCCAAGGTGCAGGCCAAAAAGTAATTGAGATGAATTTTTTACCGGATGTCCATGTAGACTGTGACCATTGCCTCGGCAAGCGCTACAACCGAGAAACACTTGAAATACTTTACAAAGGCAAAAGCATTTCAGATGTCCTGAATATGTCCGTAGAGGAGGCTGTGGTATTCTTCGAAAATATCCCAAGTATCTACCGGAAACTATCGACGCTCCACAGCGTGGGGCTAGACTATATCACCCTCGGACAGCAAGCTACTACCCTCTCAGGAGGAGAAGCACAGCGTGTAAAACTCTCCGAGGAGCTCTCCAAAAAAGATACTGGAAATACTATCTATATACTAGACGAGCCGACCACTGGACTACACTTTGAGGATATAAAACACCTGATTGCTGTCATCAAGAGGCTGGTGGACAAAGGAAATACGGTCCTTGTGATCGAGCACAATATGGACGTGATCAAAATGGCAGACTATATCATCGATATCGGTCCGGAAGCAGGTGCCAATGGTGGGTCGCTCATCTTCCAAGGTACCCCCGAAAAAATGATCAAGACCTGCCAATCCTATACTGCTCAGTTTCTCAAACTAGAAATGGAGTCTGATCCAGGAAAAAATTAGCAATTGCGGTACATAAGGGTGAAAGAGAAAAGCAGTCTTTTTTCCCGTGCTTGGTGTGACAACTGTTTGGAATCTCTTAAAATTCCTTCCGAAATGTAAAAAGCTACATTTTTTCGAGGATTCTACTTATTTTTATCGTCATCTTAGGGAATTCTCTTTTTGGCAGTGGGCCTTTGTCTAGGGAATTAATTGATAGGATGTGAATTTAAGAACCAATAATGGCTTTCTATGAAGCAGATTTTTAGCTTACTTATTCTAGTATTTGTTGGCTACCCCGTAGGATTAATTGCACAACAGATCCAATATGACAATGTGGTATATCAACCATTTATTAGATCGGTCCAGACTATTCAAAATGGGGCTAACCAAAATATTCCGATTTTACGCCTTAGATCATCAGATTACCTCGTACTTCAATTTGATGACTTAATGGATGACGGAAAGGACATTTTCTACAAAGTGATCCACTGCGATAGAAATTGGAAACCGACCAATATAATGGAAATCGAATACTTAGAAGGATTCAATGATGAGCCGATTCGCAAATTTGACTTCAGTATCAACACCATGGTACCCTATGTACATTATGCCCTTCGCCTCCCAAATCGCGACACCCAATTTAAAATATCCGGAAACTATATCCTCTACATTTATACCAAAAAAAACGGTGATGTACCCTTGGTTACCAGGCGATTCGTCGTAGCTGAAAGTTTTTTGAATGTCGGTGCAAGGTTTTCATTTCCAAATGATGTGGAGAATATTCGATTCAAGCAGCAGCTGGACCTTTCTGTCAATATGCTCAAAACAGTCCTTCAGAACCCTATGCGGGATGTATCTATTTCAGTCATCCAAAACGGAAATTGGGATTTGGGATACCTGAATGTAGAACCAACCATCTTCGATCGCATCACGAATAGCCTCAATTTTGGATTTATTAGTCCTTTCTCGTTTTGGGGACTCCAAGAATTTCGCTTTTTTGATACCAGATCGGTTCTCTTTCGGGGCCTGAATGTGGCTAACGTAACCAGAACTGCCCAAGATGTGCAGGTGGTATTGAAGCCAGACCGCAGTAGATATGGTAGAACCTATGGATTTTACTTTGATTTCAATGGAAATTACTTTGTGGACAACTTTGACTTCCCTTCACTAACTAGGGCTTCCCCTCAGGTAAGTGAAGCTGACCTTCTGACCGTGGCACCAAATCAAATTTTTAGGGATGATTTTGCTTCCCGAAATTTCGAAACCAATGAAAAAGACTTGGTATCAGACTACGTTTTTGTAGAGTTTAACTATGAAGTGGCAAGTCCTTATCTTGGTGATATGTACGTATATGGTGCACTCTCAGATTGGAAACTAGACCAAAACTTCAAGATGGAATATGACTACAAAACGAGTATGTATCGCCTCAATGTAGAACTAAAACAAGGCTACTACAACTATCTTTATGCCCTTAAAAAAGAAGACGGCACCATTGACTTCTTGACCACAGAAGGCAGCTGGATGGAGACGGACAATGAATACTCCGTCATCGTGTACCTTTCCGAACCAGCAAGCAGATATGACCGTGTAGCTTTTACCCTACGCACCAATTCCGCCCCACCAAGATAATTCCAGCAAAAATTGAATTAGCTTAGACTTTTTGCAGTTTGGCATATTTGAGCATAATCCTTTTTTCAGGAGTATCCTCTGCTTGCTCAAAAAATATGGTAGCTACCATCGCACTATCAATAGTCTGGATGACACCTTTGCCAAACTTCAGATGGAGTACATGATCGCCTGGTTTTAATTCATGTACGGGAGATGCCACAAAATTTTCGATCTCTATCTTTGATAGTGCTGCGCCAGAATTAAGTGGTTTGGGTGTAAATTTTCCCAACAACTTTGGTTCGCCAAATCCAGTGGAGCTGGAAGTTGAAGAACGCCCCGGCATAGATATGTCAAAGAGTGCATCAACATTTTGATCCGAAATCTCCTCTAAAAACCGACTCGGATCATTGAAGCGCATTTGACCAAACTGATACCGAGAAGTGGCATAGCTTAGGGTTAGAAATTCTTCTGCCCTCGTGATGGCTACATAAAATAGTCGGCGTTCCTCGTCGATTTGATCTGGAGTACTCAGGCTCTGAAAAGAAGGGAAAAGATTCTCTTCCAATCCCGTTACGAATACAGACTTGTACTCCAATCCTTTCGCTGCGTGAATGGACATAAGCGTGACTGTATCCGGATTTCCGTCAGTATCGGCATCCGTCATGAGAGAGATCGACTGCAGAAATTTAGAAAGCGACTTATCATTGGTAAATTCTTCATTGATATCAAGCTCGTCATCTTCTACGAATTCATTGATCCCATCGAGCAAAGAGCTGATATTTTCGAGACGAGCCTCCGCTTCAAGACCGCCCTCATTTTTCAAAGCCTCAATGATACCAGATTCTTGTGCTATGAACTTCGCAGTCTGGTAGGCATCTTGAGTGGCATTTATTGCCTTAGCCTTTTGGATAATCTCCACAAACTGGCCGATGCTCTTCTTAGATCTTGAGTTGAATTCAATTTTGGTCAATACCTCCCACATACTGATCCCTTCAGAATCCGCAAGGGTTGAGATGGACTCTACTGTGCTATCTCCTATACCACGCTTTGGAAAATTGATCACACGCTTGAGTGCTTCGTCATCCTTATCATTGACCACAAGACGCATATACGATATCAGATCTTTGATCTCCTTCCTTTGATAAAATGATAACCCACCAAAAATCCTGTATGGAATATTGTACCGACGCAAGGATTCTTCAAAAATACGGGATTGGGCGTTGGTTCTGTATAGGATGGCGATATCCGTATTGGTGATGTTGTACCGATTTTTCTGTTCGATGATGGTATCTGCAATCCTTTTTCCCTCTTCAGTTTCGGTCATTGCCTTGAGGATTTTGATGCGATGTCCCTCCCCTCGATCGGTCCAAATTTGTTTTTGGATCTGTCGTTTGTTGTAATTGATTACTTCATTTGCAGCATTCACGATGTAGTGTGTGGACCGATAATTTTGTTCTAATTTAAAGGTCTTGAGGTCTGGGAAATCACTTTCGAACTGAAGAATATTTTCGATCGTTGCGCCGCGAAAAGAATAAATACTCTGTGCATCGTCTCCTACAATTGTAAGATTTCTTGGGCTACCATCGTACATGATAAGTAGTTTTAAGATTTCATATTGCAGGTAATTGGTATCCTGAAACTCATCGACGAGGATATATCGAAACTGCCGCTGGTACTTAGCTCGAATGTTATCAGGGTTCTGATAAAGCAAGCGAAACATTTGAAACAGCAAGTCGTCGAAGTCCATAGCCCCAGCCTTTTGGCATTTGGCTACGTACTTTTCGTATATTTGATATATCAGGGGCCTGCGGTTCATACGATCGAGACTCATCAGATCGTCATTGACGGCATAGGCCTTCGGTGTGATCAGATTGCTTTTTGCAGCAGAAATACGTCCTCGTACTTGTCCTGGCACATAGACTTTTTTGTCCAAATTCATGGTCTTGATAATCTCACCGATCACTGACTTGGTATCATCGGTATCATAAATAGTAAAATCGTTGGGATAGCCGATGCGATGTGCTTCCACTCGTAAGATCCGAGCAAAGATGCTGTGAAAAGTACCAGCCCAAACCCGATTTGCATCTGGACCTACTACTTTTTCGATTCGTTCTTTCATCCCTTTGGCCGCTTTATTGGTAAAGGTGAGGGCAAGAATTTGACCGGGATTGACCCCAAGATTGATCAAGTGAGCAATCCGATAAGTGAGTACCCGAGTTTTTCCGGAGCCCGGACCAGCGATGACCATGACAGGGCCATCTGTATTTTCTACGGCAGCCCTCTGGACATCATTCAACTCTTCGAGGTATTGAAACTTACTGGGAAACATATTTAAATTTTATAGATGGCAAAATTCGTCAATTACTACCTCATTTTTTAGTCGATCATAAAAAAAAAATCAAAGAAAGCTCGAATCTATATCGGTACACCTGCCATTTTTTGCATCCATGTTACTTTCCATTCGATCGACTTTGGCTTAAATGAAAAAATTCGAATTGAGTTCTTGAGTAGGGTAAAATAAAATCTCAAAAAAAAAGCCCCGAGCGCAATGCTCGGGGCTTTTCGTTTTATGATCTGATTGACGATTAGTCAACGATAATCATCTTCTTCGTACCTACAAAATCAGCAGATTCCATTTGGTAAATCAATACCCCACTGGCATTGCCCATCTCACTTCTATTGAAGATAATGGTGTTTTCACCTTTTACTGCATCTGCGGTTTTGCTTAGTACCACTCGACCAGCTACATCAAGTACAGTGAATTTCACTTCGCCTGCACTTGGAACCTCATATCTCACGATTGTCTCTGTCGTGAATGGGTTCGGCTCGTTTTGGCCAAGTTTGTATCCAGATACTGTCTCGTTTTCTGTCTCTGCTCTAACGCTCAAGCTTGCACCTACAGTCTCGATTTGGTCTGTCACGTATGCCTCTGATCTTGTCACTGCTGAGTTCATGCTGATCATGCTGCTGATCATACCGTTCTCAGTCGCTACAAAGTTAAGGGTAAACAATACCTCATTCTCGTCTGCTGTTACTGCTGTAGCATTGTTCCAGCTCATCGTCAAGATGTTTGCACTTGGTTGACCTACATTAGATTCACCTACTGTAAGTGTTCCAGAGCTTGCTCCTACGAATCTCAAGCCTTTTGTAGCTAAGCTGTATTGGAATCCGAGTACTTCCTCAAAGTTTTCTGATGTTACTTCGATTGATACAAGGTCACCATTTACTACTCTGCCCTCTTTTGCATTGAATCGTACTGCTTTGCTCGCTCTCGTGCCTGCATCATCACCATTTGTTGCTTGTGAAGCGGAGCCATTTACGTCTCCGATTTTCACTGCTACAAACTCGTTGTCCATGCTTTCACTCATCAACATACCTAGGTCGATACCTGTCGTGTATGGGAATGGTGACGCTGGATTCGCGAATTGGTGATTTTTGTCGATGAATACCCAACTTGTGTTATTTGTGAAGTAGTCATTGATACCCAATACTACTTTTCTGATATCCACAATGTCAGATGCTGTGATCGTTCCATTGTTGTTCGCATCTGCTGCGATCAACTTGTATGGTGTTGCAAGTCGCTCGATGTTCAAAATATGTCTCTGAATCAACACGATGTCAAGGGTTGTTACACCTTTGTTGTGCTCCACATTGTGGTCTGCACTCAATTCGTATTCAACAGCTCCTGGCACATTTCTAAATTCGAACTTACCGTCTGTTCCTGTTACGTTTGTACGTGGGTACTCCGGTAGGTCTGCTAACAATGATGTCATGATGCCTGGTACATTATTTCCTTCTTCAGAAACAATTCTACCACCTACGTTCATACCATTGTTACATGCACCTTGGTTATCAACGATTCTCAAGGTTACTTCACAGAAGTCGCTGTTTCTCTCAGCGCCTACTAGACCTGTACCTTTGTCGTGTACGTACATCTGTACATTTACCAGATCTCCGTCAGCACAAACATATACTTTCGCAGATGACTTCGTAGATGCTTTCCACAAGTGAACGATTCTTCCAGGATTCTGGCTTCCTCTTGCATACTCTGCTGGTACCGTAGATCCCGCTGGTGCAGGGAATACTGCAATCGCAGCTCCAGTTGTGGCATCAAAGTAGTGATCTACTGTCAATGCTTGTGCTGGTGTAACGATGCCCGGTGAAGGAACTCCCGCTACGTTGCTACCTCCGATTGGGTATGCACTTGTGAATGTAAATAACAAGTCTTCTTGCTCTGTACAGTTATCAAATGATCCTCTGTCATGGTCTTTCGCCCATACTTCGACTTGACCATTCGTCATCAATGCTGTGCTTATACTTACACAGTATGGTGTCGGTGCCTTCTTGTCTTGGATGGTGAATTCTTCTCTACAGATTTCCTCATTGTGACAGCCATCGCTCACTTTCCAGTCGATCTTGTGCTTGCTGTACTTGCCAACAAAAGTCTCAGGAATTGTGATGGATACTGTACCGCCGTTTGTAGTAGGTGCCACATAGATCTGTCGTCTTTGTACGCCGTCTACGGTCACTAATCTATTGGTATTTGGTGCTACGAATGATGTAAACTCATAGTCGATCGTTCCATCTCCCCATGTATCAATGAAGATCTGCCATTTCAACCAACCATTTTGTGTACAACCACCCATATCGGTAGCTCGCTTCGTCAACGTCAAGTTTCTCAACTCACAGTTTGCATCTACTTCATACATGGTGTCTCGGCATACTGGAATCTCAGGCTTCACTAGATCTTCGTATACGAAATCTCTGAAGAATGGTCCTCTAGCTTCGTTTGTACACCAGTTCATATAGTTGTATGTCACTCTCCACTTCTTACATACGCCATCTTCGAATAGGAAGCTGTCGATGCTAGTGCTTACGCCGATCACATCACAAGGTCCTGCTACTGATACTGGTCCGTTAGCACTGATTTGTGCTGCTGTAGGTCCTGTACATGGCATACCTTTTACAGGTGCGGATGGCGGAGGTGTAATAGTCCAAGGCTGTGTGCTCGTGCTTGGTCCTACATTGATGGTTTGTGTACACATGATGCTCGTTCCGATTACTCTGAACGTTCTAGTGTATCTACCCAATCCACATGTATTTCCAGCTGGAACTGCTGTAAACTGATCTCTGTACTCAAGATCTGCTGATCCACATAGTGAGAATACAGTAGCGATTCCAGTTTTGCTGAAGTCAACACCTGCTACTGGTGTGAAGTTCGTAGCGGTCTCAATTGGCCAGTCACATGTGATGTTGGCAGTCGGAGGACATGTAATGATTGGTGGAATCTTAGATTCTACTTTCACATATGCCCATACTTCATTGAAGTTGTCCGCTGGAATTCCTTGTGCAGGATTTCCTAAGTCTCCAACGATACCGTTCATGTTTCCATCATCCCATACTCTTAGCAATACTTCGTGGTATCCAGCATCAAGAACGCCGTCACCATCGATATCTACCACAAGAGCAGTCACGTCCTCACAGCAGAACTTCACGAATTCACCTCGATCAGTGTCATTTACACTGTAAGGTGCATTGTTGCTAAGGTTGCTGTATGTTCTGTTGTTGTTATGGTTATTGTTACCGATATTGTCACATGCAGGTGCGTTGTCAGCCTTTCTTCTGATTTCTAACCTTACATTGCTGCTACAATTATCGTGTGATCCATTGTCTACTGCGGTTGCAAACAATTTACCTGTACCGTCAGCTCCACCAAGATCTGGTGTAAGACTGATTACGATATTTTGTTTAGCAATCGCCACTGGCGCCGTTCTGTCTTGAACGGTGATGTTGAAGTTACATCTCGTGATGTTGCCACACTCATCTTTCAATTCGTATCGAACTACATGTGTACCTTTTCTCAAGTTTCTTACTCGTACTTCAAGGTTGCCGTTTGCTAGTGAACCAGTCTGAACAAGTGTACCGGTTCCGAACAATGTTGCTTTGAAAGTCACATTGCTACATAGGTCTGACATTTGGTCTGGAAGTGGTAACACTGCAGAAGCCACACAATCATTTGCACCAGTAGAAATGGTGATATTCGCAGGGCAGTTGGTCAACTTAGGACCTTGCGTATCATTCACTTTGATGATTTGAGTATGTACTCTAGGATTGTTAGGGCTTAGTGGTAAACACATATTTCTAACTCTCCAAGTTCTCAAGATCTCATATGAACCTGCACAAATGTCGTAGATTTCATCAGAGACATTTACAGAAACCATACAAAGGTTACCAGAAAGATTTACTGGCACACCATTGATTGTAGGGAATCCTGTATTTGCTGGTGTAGTCAAACTTGGATCTAGCGCAATATCCGCACATTCGATAGCAGTTGCGAAAACTCTATCAGCTGGGAATACAACATCATCTAGGTCTAAAGACTCGATGGTGATGTTTTGTACGCAAGATGCAACATTTCCATCCACGTCCACTACCGACCAGATTCTAGCAATTCTTGCTCTTGGAGTCGCACACTGACCATTGTCAGTATAGTCATCTACAAACGAAATTGAAGAACCAGGCTCACAAGTTAGTAGCTGTGCTTCTCCTGTCAACAATAGACCTTGAGCGTTTCTCGCCTCTGGATCTTGGTTACAAGGTATTACTACATCAGAAGGACACTCGATCTCTGGAGTAAGTTTCTCCTCGATGTTCACGATTCCCCAACATGCATTTCCGCTACCGTTACAGTCAGAGATCATTACTTGGAAAGTAAGACCAACATCTGCAAGCGTAAATAGATTAGCGTGTGGAGCACCCGTCAAGTAAGTAACTGTAATACAGTAGTTATCAAAACATCTGTAGTTGTTACCTTCAAGTAGCATATCTGGTGTAAGAACTGCCTCACAATTTCCATCAAGGGAAAGATTGATTGCATTGTTACATACCAGCGTGTTTGAAGCCGGGATGAACTCTCTTACTTCAATGGTAAATGAACATGTCGCTGTATTTCCACCCTCGTCTGTAGCTGTTGCTACTACGGTGGTGATACCAATTGGGAATGGCTGTGTCTGTGCAGGGTTGAAACTAACAGTTACACCACAGTTATCATCTGCATTCGCCACAAGGAATGGTACATAAGCCTCACACTCACCTGATGCCAATTGGATAATCTGATTTCCTTGGCAGAAGATGGTAGGAGCGATGGTATCTCTGATGGTTACATTCACAACACATGCAGCTGAATTACCACAAGCGTCGGTAACTACCAAAATCACTTCATTTACACCAAGGTCTTCACATGTAAACATGTTTTGAGAAACTTGGAATGTAATGTCGTCGATATCAGAACAAACTTCCACTACTGCATCCACACCACCTACGATGATGTCATCTGCACTAATTGTTGCATTTCCATCCGCATCTAAGTTGATCGTCACATCCTGGCAAGTAAATGCAGGTGGAGTCGTATCTACAATGGTGATGATTTGTACGCCAGAAGATTGATTGCCACATGGGTCTGTAGCAGTCCAAGTTCTTCTTACGATACCAGCAAATCCGCAGTTACCAGGCTCGAACACATCGCTGTATTCGATACAGATAAACGCTACTGGAGCACAGTTGTCAATCGCAGTTGCGATTCCTGTTGAAATTCCAGTAGGTGCGTATGATCCTGTAGTTGGGTTACAAACGAAGTTACCTTCTACAAATACACCATTACACTCGATGGTTACATTCAATGGAAGTGTGATGATCGGAGCCGTTGTATCTTGAACAGTTACAACTTGGTTCCATACCTGGGCATTTCCAGCTTGATCAGTCACTGTCCAAATGTTGGTCAATGTATAGTTATAGTGTGCACAAAGTGCTTGGTCAGCATTCTGAGTGCTGTTTTGTACAAAAGCAATCGTTGGATTCGCTGTACAATTGTCCTCCACATCATTTGGATTCAATACCAATGGCGCAGGAACTGCATCACAATCAACCGTTTGATCCTGTGGTTTGCCAACAAGGATTTCTGGTTCTTGTGTATCACGTACGTAGAATGCCCACTGACAAGTCATTGCATTGCCATCATTATCAGTTGCTGTGTATTCAATGACGTATGGTCCACCTACTGGGAATACAGATCCTGGAGGTAAGCCCATTGTCTGAACGATTTGGTCAGGTGCCATTACTGCTGTACAGTTGTCCATAGCTACTGGAATACTCCAGTTAACAGTTGCAGAACATCTATCAGTATCTGTTCCATAGATAAGGGTATCTTGTGGACAGTTTACGAAGTAAGGCATCTCTGTATCGATAATAGTTACTGGTACTGTACAAGTAGAAGTGTTTCCACTTGCATCGGTAGCGGTTACCGTTACAATGATCACATCACCAGGATTAGGTCCAAATTGTGTACCTGCTACTGGGTTTTGTGTAAATGTAACTGGTCCATTACAGTTGTCTGTACCAATCAAACCTGTGATTACGGATGGAACTGTACCCGCACATCCCGCCACTTGACGTGGAGTTGGGCAAGTAAAGCTAGGTGCAATAAGGTCGATAACGTTCACATCAAATGAACATGTACCGAGCATCATTCCATTTCCAGTTTCCGTAATGGTATATGTAATCGTATTTACTCCGAAATTCAATACTACACCCGCTGCTGAACCTGTTCCTGAAGCGGTGGTTGCACCACTTACAGTGTAGGTTATAACTGCAGGACAGTTTTCGGAAGTAAAGTTAGGATCAATGATATCTGTAGAGGTCCATGTACATCCGCCTGCATCTACACTGATTGTGATGTCTACAGAAGGACAAAGTACTACTGGCTCTTGTGTGTCGATTACTGTAATTGTGAAATTACAAACCTCAGAAATATTTCCAGCAGCATCAACCGCTTCGTACTCAACGATGTAGTCACCTGGTTCTACGATTGAACCTGGAGTGATTTCATTGTTTGCAGTAGGTCTTACCGTTACCACATTATCACAATTGTCAGCTGCAACTGGGATAGAGAAGTTTACTCCACCTAAACAGTCATCAACAAATGTTCCAACAGTAACCGTAATGTCGTCTGGGCAATTCACAAATACTGGTGCCTCATCATCAGCTACTGTGATTACGATTGCACAAGTTGCAGTATTTCCAGCTGCATCAGTAGCAGTCCATGTTACATTGGTAGTACCAATTGGGAATGTCGCACCAGCAAGGCTATTGCTGATTGACCAATTTCCATAATTGTGGCTCAATGTTACTACAGGACAGTTGTCCGTAGCTGTTGCATTGAATTCTGTACCTACCACTGTGTATCCGCATGTTCCTGGATCCGTAGTAACGCTTAGACCTGCTGTAGGACAAGTGATTACTGGATTCTCAGTATCAATTACTTCGAATGTTACACTACATGTAGAGCTATTGCCAGCATTGTCAACCGCCGTAAATACAACGGTGTGAACTCCTACTGGATAAACTCCTGATGCATCAGCACCCGGTGCGTCTGCGAAGTTTGAGTTATGAGTAATGTTTGTTACTGGATCTGTACAGTTGTCAGTAGCCGTAGCAACCAATCCTGTCACAGTAGCCTCACATACTCCTGCATCTGTAGGATATGTGTCATCAACTGTAGGACAAACGATGGCTGGTGCCTGAGCATCAGATACGATCACATCAAAGAAACATGTCCAAGATTGTCCGCTAATTGGTTCGGTTGCCGTGTATGTAACTCGGCTAGTACCCAATTCGAAAACAACTTCACTTACATCATCTACACCATTCGCTACCGTTGCACCTGTAACAGTATAGGTAACATCAAATGGACAGTTAGACTGTGCAAGAAGTGGTCTGAATTCATTTCCAGTTGGTGTGTAAGAACATGCGTCTGCATCTGTGTTCTTATTGATCACGTTACCTGGACAAACGATTACTGGTCCCTCTGTATCAAGAACTTCCACAGTAAAGCTACAAGTTGCTTCATTACCAGATGCATCTACCGCAGTATATGAAACTGGATAAGTACCCGCTGCCAAGAAATCTCCTGGTAGTGGTCCTTCAGTTTGATTTACTACTACACCTGGACAGTTATCCTGTGCCACTGGGATTGCCCAGTAAGGACTACCCTCACATGCACCTGCAAAGAATGATACGGTAATTACACTACCATCTTGACAGTTTACAAATGTTGGTGCTTCTGTATCTTCTACTGTAATTTCGATTTCACATGTAGTAACGTTACCCTCTGCATCAACTGCAGTCCATACCACATTGGTGGTTCCGACTGGGAAAGTTGCACCAGCTAGGCTATTAGGGTTACCCCAAGCGCCATAGTCATGTGTCAATGATACTACAGAACAGTTGTCTGTCGCGGTAGCATCAAACTCAGTGCCTTGTGCTACATAACCACAGATTCCTACAGAATTCTCTCTAGTGAATGGGCTACCCGCTGCACAAGTAATTACTGGAACTTCCACATCAACAATGAGGAACTGACCATTACAAACTGATGAATTTCCTGCTAGGTCGAATACCGTGATTGTATACGTCCACTGACCCACTTCGAAGAAGGTAGCAGCTAATTCATAACCTCCAAGGGCTAACGTTAAGTTGGTCTCAAATAATTGACCTGATGGTGATTGGAAAACAATCGGCGCTGTAGCAGCCAATCCACAATTATCTGTTGCATCAAAGAAACCAGGCAACAAGGATCCACAAACACCAGCATCATTCCCGAAGGTCTGATTACCGATTGGGAATAATCCTCCTGCACTACATCCTGTAAGAACTGGTGCCTCATCATCCGCCACTACGACATCAAATGAGCAAGTCCAAACTTGACCTGAAGCGGTTTCAGTCACTGTGTAGGTCACTGTGCTTGTACCTTGGTTGAAGGTAACACCACTTGCATCATCTACACCAGTCGCTGTTGTGGCTCCTGTCACGGTGTATGCAATTGTAAACGGACAATTAGAAACTGCCAATAATGGTGTCAAACTTCCCGCAGGAGCTGTCCATGTACAAACACCAGCATCCGTGCCAGCATTAATTACATTTCCTGGACAAACTACGATCGGTCCTTCGGTATCAATTACTGTGATACTGAAGCTACACTGTACGGAATTGCCACTTGCATCAACAGCCTCGTAAACTAGGTCATAAACACCTACTACTAACTGATCTCCAAGTGCTGGTCCAGCGATTTGGTTAACCACTACACCTGGGCAATTATCCTCCGCTACTGGTACACTCCAGATTGCGCCACCATCACAAACACCTGGGAATAAACTTACAGTGAAGTTCGCTCCTTGAGGACAGTTTACAAATACTGGATTTTCAGTATCTTCTACTTCAATCGTGATGGTACATTGTGTAGTATTTCCAGCTGCATCTACCGCTGTCCAAACTACAGTCGTAGTTCCTACAGGGAAGGTTGCACCCGCTAGGCTGTTAGGGTTACCCCATGCGCCATAGTTGTGTGTTACAGAAGCTACCTCACAGTTGTCAGTCGCTGTTGCGTCAAACTCGGTGCCTTGTGCTACGTATCCACACAATCCTACTGTATTTTCTCTGTCAAATGGGCTACCAGCTGCACATGTAATTACAGGAAGCTCTGTATCTTCTACAGTTACTTCAAAGCTACATGAAGCAGTATTGCCAGCATTGTCAGTTGTTGTATAAGTCACTGTGGTTACTCCCAAGTTGAAAGTCAAACCACTTGCGTTACCAGTACCAGCAGCTACTGTTGCACCTGTCAACTGATAAGTCGTCTGTGCAATGATACAGTCATCCGTAGCTGTAGCATCGATATTATTTACTACTGCTGTACATACACCTTGGTCAGCACTCACTGTCAAGTCAGCAGGACAAACGATCGTAGGATCTACTTCGTCTACTGTCAAAATCAATGAGAATGAATTTGTACATCCATTGCTGCTATTGATCGTGTAGTTAACTACATACTCACCTGGAGTCGTAGGTGCAGTGAAAATTGCTGTTCCATTACCATTGTCTGTTACAAACTGACCTGTAAATGTGCCACCAGGTGTCGTCGCCGTAAGGTTTACAACTTGGTTGATACATGGTGTAAGGTCATCCGCAGTGAAGGTAGGATCTAATGAACTACCGCTCTGAACAGTGATAGATTGCGTGTAGGTATTCACACAGGTATTAGGTGTAGAAGTACAATTTCCTGAAACTGTTGTGATTGTTTCTGTCAATGTTACATTCATAGTACCTGTAGCACCTAGTGTAAATGCACCCGTATTGGCATCGATACCACCTGCAGTGACATCCGTACCAGAAATGCTCCATACTCTAGATACAGTTCCTGTGTAAGCTGGGCTTGTTACGAACGGTGTCACCACAAATGGCGCTCCACCCGCTTCCCAACAAGCTTGGTCTATCATATTGAATGATGGCGTAGGCTGCTCCGTAACAAAGATGTAAGAAGTTACTAGCCTATCCTCATTACATGGCAGTGGATCATCGTATGTCCAAGTCACCTCGATACATCCGTATCCATTGAATACTACTGCACCTCCTGCAAGAGCTCCGTTTCCACCAGATACAGTGATTGTACCATTTCCAGTGAAGAACTCATTGTTTACTCCTGGGAATAAAGAGGTCAATGCTACGGTACCACCTGCATTGGTCTGGCAAGCAACAAATAGCTCCTGTGAAGTTGTCACTGGCGGCTCTGCTACTACTTCAATGTTTTGGCAGAATACCTGCGTACATCCTACATCACCGGTCATTACACATACGGTGTAGATTCCTGGTGTATTCGGTGTAAAGGTTCCCGTAACTCCATTGTCTGCAACCACACCTCCTGTAGGTGTACCACCAAACCAAGTAACCTCTGAATCTTCATCCAAACTTGGGTGAATGTTAGAAAGTACAAGGTCGATAGCTGCACCACCTTCACACAATGGTGTTGTCGCGGTAAATGTAGCGTCACCAGCTGCTCTTACGGTTACTGTAGTAATCGCTACTGTCTGACAGTCTCCATCTCCAATGGTGTAGGTAATGGTGTGAACTCCTTCACCAGCTACTGCTGGATCAAAAGAAGCGGTCAATCCATTTCCTGCATCTGTAATACCAGGACCAGTGAATACACCTGTCGCATTGGTACAGTTAGCTACAACTGAAGTTCCGTTATTCTGAATCGTGATTGGATTGTCAAGTACACAAAGTGGTCCTTGATTGCTCAATGAAACGATTGCTTTCTCTGATAAAGTAATTACTACTACGTTGTCGTCCGCATTGGTTGTACAGTCCGCAGTTCCTAATGTATAGGTAACCGTCACTGTACCACAACCGCCGTTGTAAACGAATCCGTTTGGCTGTTGTGTGATGCTTACTCCACTAGCTACTGCTGTGAAGGTACCACCCGGAAGTGCATCTTCGCTTAGAAGCAATGCGTAGTTAAATGATTGCTGTGGTAATAGACACATCGCAAAGTCATCTACCAAAGTAGTAGATCCATCAGGATTGTCATTACCAACTGTGATATTTCTACAGAAAGTCTCTGCACAAGCGGGATCTCCTACCGTAACACATACGTTGTACACGCCTGGGCCAGGTAATCCGTCATTGTCTGTATCCGCAGGGTTGAAGGTAGCTGTAATACCATTATCAGTCACACCTTGACCAAACCAAGTAACAAAGTTAGCTGGGAGGTTTTCACCTGCTAGGTCGATACCCAAGCTAGTCAATGTCAAGTTGTCTGCAGTAAACGCATCTGACTCACAAAGATCTGCAAATACGAAATCTGGGCTACCAGCTTGTTTGATTTCAAACTGCTCAACCACGATGATTGGCTCACATCGGCCAGAAGGATCTGTCAATGTAAACGTCGCTGTGTATACACCTGCACCTGCATCTGCATCACCGATTGGTAGGTTCTGATGTACACCAGGTGTGTATGGGATAGTAGTCGTAGGTAGGCTTAAGCTTCCTGTACCTGTTACTGCTACGGTAAGTACATAATCATCACATCCGTCTGCAAGAACTGGAATAGTCACCCCAGTAGCTGACTGACAAACTACACCCGCTGTAGAAACAGTTAGTGTTGGCTTCTCATTGATGTTGATGGTTACTGGATTGCTTACAGTAGGCTCACAGTCATTTGCAAATGCATAAGTCACTACGATGCTTCCACAACCACCAGTGTAGCTATAACCTTCTGGTAGTGCTACACCCTGTAGGCCAGTCACTGTAGCAGTAAACTGTCCACCTGGAAGTGCTGTGGTACCTAAAAGTGTGCTATACTCGATCACTTCTCCTGGTTCTGCACAGATTTCGATTGGACCTGCGATGGTCGCTACATCGTCCGCCGTGTAGTTAGGATTCACGATGATGTCTCTACAGAATGTCGCCGCACAAGCAGGATCTCCTACTGTAGCGCATACAGTAAATACGCCAGGACCCGCGATTCCATCTCCATCAGTGTCAGGAGCTGTAAATCGGCCTTGGATACCCGGACCATCCGTTACGCCTGTTCCTGTCCAAGTCACTAGACCCGCACCTAGAACTGCCCATGGATCGCCTGCATCGTCAGTTACATTGTCTAACACCAATGGAACATCAGTAGCCTCTGTACCTTCACAAAGTGGTCCGATCTCCGCAAATTCTGGACTTCCAGAACGCTCGATGGTCACTGCTTGCTCAAATACTACTGGCGTACAGATTCCCGCAGGATCTGTTAATGTCACTCGGATTCTGTACTGACCAGCTGTCACATCAGGATTGATGATCACTGGCAGAAGTGCTGGAATCTGAAGTGCTGCATTCAATGTTCTAGTCTGAGGGCTTCCGCCTACTAAAATCTCTGGATCTCCACCCAAGATAGGTGTGATCGCCTCAAATGTAGCGGTATATCCTTGACAGCCTACGAATTGGTAATTCGCTGCTGTAATGATATATGGTAAGTTGCTTTGGCAGAATTGTGATGGGATACTGAAAGATACATCTGGTTTTCTTGAAATATTCAATACCAAAGTATTACTTACGGTAGGTCCGTCACAGTCATCCGCAAACTGGTAAGTCAATGTGATAGATCCACATCCTGCACTATAGATAAATCCATTTGGCAATTGGGTTCCTGTCACACCCGCTACAGTCGCGGTAAATGTTCCACCAAATTCTGCACCTGCTGCAAGGAATGTATTGTAATCAATGATGGCATCTTCATCCAAACAAAGACTTACTGGTCCTGCAACCAATGCAACATCTGCTGCTGTATAATTAGGTGTTACGATGATTTCCTGACACTGTGTCTGAGCACAAGTAGGATGTCCTACAGTCACACATACCGTGTACTGACCAGCAGCACCAGGTGTGAACGTAGCATCTACGCCTGTATCTGTCACGCCTTGACCAAACCAGTTTACATTTCCTGCTGTCAATGGATCTCCTGCGAGGTCATTGGCATCTGTAAGGGTCAATGTAATTGGTGCAGCAGTCTCACATATAGGTGATGTCACCGTAAATGCAGGGCTTCCTGCTTGGTTGATCACGATGCTTTGTGTCGCTGTAGCGCTACAAGTTCCGTTTTCTACGGTGTAGGTAAGTGTGTATGTACCTGCACTGATGAGTGCTGGATTGATGATCACACCATCTACCAATGGCACATTGCCACCTGCTCCATTCAATGAGAAAGTTCGAGTCCATCCCATTGGCACTGCCGCAGGTGTAACGAAATCTCTAGGATCGATGATTGCATCATTTTGGCAGATCGGGCTTGGTACGAATACCGCTACGCCTGTAGGCTGCTCTGTAATGGTTAATACTGCCGTACCTACGACAGGAACTCCATCACAATCACCAATGGTGTAGCTTACCTCTACCGTACCTGTACCACCATTGTATAGGATAGTGCTCGTGTTTGGTACGAGTGTGCAAGACAAGGTACCTGTAGGAGTTCCAAGTGCAAATGCACCGCCATCTACGGCGCCAAATCCGTTGGCATCGTTATCTTGAGTATCAAGCATTCCTCTTAGGTCGTATACTAGACCTGGAAGCTGACATCCTAAATCTACATTCGTAAGTTGTACATCATCCGCAACTACAGTCTCTAGTACGGTGATGACTCTAGTAAGGAATACATCATTACATGCACCACCACCTGGTACGGTGTAGGTCACGCTGTAGTTTCCTGGACCATTCGGCAGGAACATACCATCCGCTGATACGAAGTCACCTGACCAAGTACCACAGTTTACGACTGCTGCATTCACTACCTCATCATTAAGATCGATTGCTGTCTCGATGTCAGAAGGACAAAGTGGACCAGGATTGTTCCAGTTTGCGATTGTTCTGTCAAGGACAACTTCTACTTCGCATGAAACAGTATTTGTGTTTCCACAAAGATCTGTAGCTGTAAGGATCACTTGGTTGATACCGATTTGTGTACAAGTGAAAGTCGTAGCTGGGCTAGTCTCTGTTACATTGTCACCAGGTATCACATCACAGTTGTCTGTGCTGTTTCCACCAGCTAATGCATTCGCTGGAAGCACCGCTGGATCAAATGCACATGTCACAGGATTGTAACTCAAAGTTACAATCGGTCGTGTAGTAGGACATACCGCTATTGGATCCGTAGTGTCATATACCTCGATGGTCTGCGTACAAGTGCTCACATTGTCACAAGCATCTGTTGCTGTAAAGGTTCTGGTCACTACGATTGGACAAGTTCCTGAAGCAGCATCTTGATAAGTCATCGTGAAATCACACTGATCTGTCACGCTAGCGCCCGTTAATGCTCTAAAGGTAGCAATACCCGCTGCATCTAGTGTTACCTCAGTCTCGCTGTAGTCAAAACCAGAATTTCCAGCTGTGATATCTGCTGTGGTACATCCCTCTATGCCTAATCCTGCAGGAACAGCATCTGGTGAACCAACTAGATCATTCGGACAAGCCAAAACTGGAGGTGTCGTATCATCTATGGTGATAACTTGTACGTCTGTACCAGTATTACCACATCTGTCAGTCACAGTCCAAGTTCTATCTACAATGGTAGGGCATGTACCTGCTCGCTGCACATCTTGGTAAGATCTGCTTACGATGATACCACAGTTGTCAGAAGCGGTAGCTCCTGCTGCTGTAAAGCCAATAAGACCAATCGTTGTTGGGTTGGTATTGAAAGCTGGACGGAAATTACCAGAGAACAATCCTGCTGCGATATCTGCTACACCACATCCTTCGATGGTGACGTCTGCAGGTGCAGTAACAATTGGATTGATGGTATCATCGATGGTGATCAGTCTAGAGACTGTCGTGACATTTCCACATACATCTGTGATGGTGTACGTACGTGTAAAGGTAATCGGACATGCTATTCCAGGAGCGCTATCCAAATAAGAAATGGTCACCGCACAGTCATCTGCTACAGATGCCGTCGTACCATCACCCTCTGCCTCAAACTGTGCTACCGTGATGGTAGTCGGAGCCAAGAAGGCTAGTGGCCTATATGGCAATGCAGAACCATTCGTCACATCGAATCTGGTACAACCCTCGATCGTCTGATCATTTGGTGCTGTCACCACAGGCGCTGTATCATCTGTAAGGGTGATAACTTTTGAAACCACCGCGGACTGATTACCACACTGGTCTCTCACCACCATATACACCGTGATAGCCGTAGGGCATGATCCTGGCGTCAAGTTCGCTTGGGTAAGCGTGATACTTTGGGCAGTAAAAGGTCCCATCGGATTCAAGCTGATAAATGCATTTGCATTCAGTGAATATGGATTTACTATTGCGTCTCTTTCGTCTTCGGTGTTACAGTTGTCTGTAGAGCCTCTTTCGACTTGAGAAGCATTGAGCACTGCTGAACAATTCGCATCCACTGTAAGATCAATCACATCCGATGTAACCATAGCTACAGGCGGGGTCATTTCGTCTACAACGTTGATGATTTGAGTAGCAGAAGCTGTATTACCACAAGCATCTGTCACCGTGAAGGTTCTTTGGATTCTATATTTCGGTTGTGTCGGAGCAGCACATACAGTTGGATGCGCAACAATGACATCATCATACCGAATCCTCAAGTTTGTAGCAACACCAGGCTCATTGATTGTTCTCTCATCACCGGCTGGCCATGGAGATGTAATTAAATTGCTAGCTAGGGCACTAGGTAATAGTACACCCTCCGTGCTACAATTATCCTCAATTGTTGGAAATCCACGTGTCTGATTAAGATCAAAAAGGTCGTGGGGCAGAATATCATCACCGCACTGTCTTCTTAATGCACCAAGTCCAATATTCGTCGGTGCAGTGATGATGGGATTGACATTATCTATCACTGTATAAATTACTTCTCGAGAAAACTCGTTTCCTGCACAATCCGTAGCTGTGTAGGTACGGGTGATGACAAGTGGTGAAGCCGTACATCCTGTACCAGTCGTGACATCCGCAACAGATCTTGTGATATCTTCTGTACAGTTGTCCATGACATTGATCATATCATTAATGCTCGCTGGAGGCACTTCATCTACACATTGGAAAGATGCATTCCCTATGCCAGGAGCTAACGTGAAGGAAGGATCTGTGTCATCCAATACATTGAAAGTCACTGTCGTCGTGGAACTATTACCACACAAATCAGTGTAGGTATAGGTATATACCACGGTACCCGAATTGGGGCACATTGGATTTAGCGTATTGGTGGTTACTAGACCTACGCCCTCTACAGTCGCTCCATCACAGTTGTCTGTGGCAGGACCTGGATTAGCGTCCGCTATTGAAGGCACATCGTCACCACACTGTACGTTGTTGACAACGTCCGCAGGTGCATTGGGTCCAGTGGTGTCATTTACCGTGATGGTTTGGATATACACGTCAGAAGCAATACCGCAAGCGTCAACGGCTTGCCAAGTGATTATTTCAACATATCTGTTCAAACAACCCGGAGCGCCAGTGGAATTTCTGAGCGTACTGATCGGAGTCATCACAACAGGTCCAGGCATTTGACAGTTGTCTGTAAAGGAAGGTGGGGTAATAACAATATCACCTTCACACTGCCCATTTTGGTCAAGTGCGTTTGGAGCCTCGACTACGACTGGACCTTGAGTATCCAATTGTGAAAATGAGACAGATCTGACTCCGCCACCATCGCATTGGATGAGATATTGGGCTTGTGCGAGATCACAGTCATTATTATTCCCAAAATTCATAAAATCATCTGATCCAATATCTGGACCAATTAGCACTACTGGGTTTGTACATCCAGCAGCCGTCACCTGTGCGATAGCTTCCGCCCTGAGTGCTGCTTCTTGGGCTGCTGCCCCTTGGCCCGTACCAGGCACTTGACTTTCACACCGGTACGTAATGCTAATATTTTGCGCCTGCGATGTGAGTGACACCCCGAGCACAAAACAGCATACCAGAATTAAGTTTTGTAATACGTTCTTCATTAGGAACATTGTTTTGAGTTTGGTAATAAATTCTGCACGTAGCAGTTTAGGTTTTGATTTAAAAGTCTCACCATAGAGTTCAAGTTTAGATTGTTAAAGAATTGAGTTGCAAAAAAGTCTGATAAGATTCTCTGAAAATTTGCTCGGATAGCACCCACCCACGATGAGCGGTCATGATTGGGCTTGATCAGATTAAGAAAAACATTCATAGAATCTATATTTAAAATTTACAAAATATGACACATTACTTGCCTTACCAGCGAGCTAAACAGCTGAGTCATTGATATTTGACTATTTCGGTGATCACTCACCTCCCACCTATCTAGCTTGCTCAGGGCTATGATTTTCGGCGCTTCCATTCCCGCAAGGGTACAGCTTACGCCTAATTCAGTGCGAATATCTTACATAATGCTCTCATATAATAAGCATTTCCGACGAATGGCTAAGTATAATGATAAGCGGCATTTATATAATATTTTATTTTAATATGTTTACTCAAAAAGTTTCATCACATTGTGAAAACTCAATTTTTTACGTCTCGACAGTGGCACCTCAGGCAGCGCTGTACACTCGAGTGCCAGCACATCTTTTGGGTATGCACCATAGGGCAGCACATAGGCCAGATGCACCAAATAGCTGCGGTGTACCCTGAAGAAAAGTTGGCTTGGCAGCATCATTTCTACACTTGCTAAGTTGATATCCAGGGAGACCCGACGGCACACACTTGGATTTTCGTAATAGACGAGGTAGCAGATATCGCCATTGGCTTCGAAGGCCACGATGTCTTTGATGGCGAAAGTGGTAAACTTTCCTTTATTTGTCTTGAGGGTGATCTCCGATAGCAGTGGATCCACGGTATGCGTACCTGAGAATCGTATATTTGGATCGAGCTGAAGTCGGTGGGCGATGCCACGAAGGGCATGCAGCAGTTCTGCGGCATCATAAGGCATGAGGCAGTATTGGAGTGCCTGCGCCTTGTAGGCCGTATATGCCAGCGATCGATCCGGACCCACCATCATCCAGTGTGGTATCTGATCAAAAAAACCCGGCACATTGAACCGCGAAAACTGTAGGAAAGAAAGAATGAGCAAATCCTGCGACCACACGCGGTGCGGGATATCCGTACGCGTGATGATGCTCAGGTCTTCGAAGCCGAAGATCCGGTCTTTGATGGATTCTAGCACAAAAAGAATGTTGCTAAGACTCTCCATCCCATCATCAATGAGTACGAGTTTTGGCATTCTATCAATAAACTTGGTTTAACAAAAGCTTAAACCCCAAATAATATGCCAAAAATACGCATGAAATAAAATTGTAATTTGATAATTGGACAAAACATAGTATAAAAAGATTATATGTTTGGGATGATTATCGCTTCGCTCGGGAGAATTCTCAAAATGGTATTCGGCTTCGACCGAAGGGAGAGAAAGAAAAAAACAACCTGACATAATGAGATGGTGTACATTTGCAATGAAATCTGTGGTATAAATAAAAGCGAGTACGTATGTCGATGAGAAACTGGATTCTGGCACTGCCCATGAAAAGATCGGGTGCAGGTTTTTGGGGATTTGCTTGTGTGGGGATCATCCTCCTGAGCATGATGAGCATTGGTTGTAAGAAGGAAGATCCGATGTCGCCTGATGATCCAACTTCGGGCACTTACTTTCCGCCCGTGGGAGGAAGCGATTGGGTACAGGTATCGCCGAATACCCTTGGGTGGGATATGGATGCGATGGAGGAGCTCAAAAGATTTTTGATCGAAAAAAATACCAAGTCCTTCATGATCTTGGTGGACGGACGCATAGCCATAGAAGAATACTTGAATGGACACAGCCCCACCGAGGAATGGGAGTGGAACAGTGCAGGCAAGACCCTCGTCACTGCCATCACGGGCATCGCCGCTGCCGAAGGTCGCCTGGATATCCAAAAGCCCGCTTCCGACTACCTCGGCAATGGATGGACCAATATGCCCCTGGAGAAGGAACGGCTCATCACGGTCCGAAATCTACTGACCATGACCTCCGGCATCGATGATACGCGGCAGCTCGTGACCAGGCAGAATCTCACCTACGTAGCAGATGCCGGCACCCGATGGGCCTATGGGAATGTATTCCAAAAGCTCATGGACATCGTAGGTCCCCAAGGAGATGAAAGCTATAATCGCTACTTCAATGAAAAACTCCGAGATCGCATCGGTATGGACGGACGATGGAATCATGGCTTGATCTTCCGCATCTACCACAGTACCACGCGGAGTATGGCCAGATTCGGACTATTGGCGCTACACCATGGGAAGTGGCAAGACGAGCAGATCGTACCAGAGGCATTCTTTCGAGAAAGTACACAGCCCTCCCAAGAGATCAATCCTAGCTATGGCTACCTTTGGTGGCTCAATGGCGGCAGTAGATACATGGTACCTTCGAGTCAGAATATATTTCCTGGTCGGCTTGTGCCAAATGCTCCTACGGATATGTACGCTGCCATGGGCGCTAGGGATCAACGAATCTATGTAGTACCAAGTAAAAAGATGGTCATCATCCGCATGGGTGAGTCCTCGGATCCTATGAATTCGAGTTTTGCAGTATCTGGATTTGACAATGAGCTATGGGCGAAAATCAATGCTGTGATCAATTAAAGGTACGAATCAGACTTGACGGGTGCACCAGAATGTATTTTTGCCATCAGAGCGCAATGAAATTGGTACAGTACCGCGCAAGATTTTCTCTTTATGTCAAAATCCTTCTCTGGGTAAATCAGATTTGGCAAGAAGATTCCAACTGAAAGAAAATTGGTTTTCCAACAGGAAGAATACCTGACTATCCCAATCGAAGAATAGACTTTTTTGATCAAAAAAAGGGTGCCACCACATCATGATGACACCCTTTTCTAAAAAACATGAAACAAACCAAATCCTTTACTTAAGGATGTTCTTTTCTTTGCTGAATTCCTTGACGCTAAACATCACCGAGACCAATGCCAGCCCGATGAGTGTGAGCATTAGTACAGCGAACTTCGTGTAGTCAATGGTACCAGCGATAATCTCTTTGGTGGCCAGAGATATATTGAGGATGGGAATAAAAACCGTGGTCCAGTCGAATGCGATTCCAGGAGTCATGGCAATGGCTGCTGGGAGGATGATCACAAAATTCAGAGGGGTGACATAGCTCTGCGCTTCTTTGAAACTATTCGCTCGAATGGCGATGGCACAAATCAAGGCTGCAAAAAATATGGATAGAGGTATGATCATACACATCAGCAAGAGGATAAACTGTGGAGTGAGCACGCTGACCAGCAAGTCGATGAGTTCCTGCGGGATATCCTCAATAAACTGAACGGCAAGAAACATACTGCTCGTAGAAAGCGCTGCTGCAATAAATCCAAAAGTAGCCACGGCCAGTACTTTACCGATGATAATCTGAAATCGGGAGGCAGGCACTGTGAGTAGTGTCTCTAGTGTACCCCTTTCTTTTTCACCAGAAGTCACATCCAATCCTGGATATAGACAGCCCAGAAAACACATGATCACAAAGATGTAAGGTAGAAATCCACCGGCAAATTTTCCAAACTGCTCCTTATCACTGGCGAGGTCCACTTTATTGATGCGCATGGGTTCGAGGAGTACAGGATTGAAATTTATCTTTTGGATACGGGTAGCTAGGAGATCCGCTTTGTAAGAATCCAGCACCTTCGAGATGCGGTCACTTGCAGCCGTGTTGGTAGATTTGACGTAAAGGTCCACCCCACCCGACTTCAAGCTATCGATTTGGGTCAAAAAATCAGGAGAAAACTTCAGATATCCATCGATGTTTTCTTTATTGACAGAGTCAATGGGAGCGGCCCCCTCCCCCAAGGTTTTGATGACGATAGCAGAATCGAGACTCAGCGCTTGTTCAAATCCGGCGGGCATTTGTTCGATGACTACATTCAGTTGTTTTTCCTTTTCGGAATCGGCCAGCATCATTTGGATTTTAGTCATCCCAAGGATCAGGACGGGGATAAGCAATACTGGAAGCAAAAGTGAGGAGACTAGAGTTTTCCGATCGCGAATGGTATCGAGGATCTCCTTAATATATACGGTAGTGATGATATTCTTTTTCATGGCCTTAGTTATTTTGAGTGACGACTTGGATAAATGTTTGTGTGAGGGATTGTCCATCAGAAAGAGCCTTGAACTGATCGAGGCTTCCTTCGAAGACTAGTTTACCCTTATTGATAATTGCTAGCTCATCACAAAGCAGATCCACTTCACTCATGATATGGGAGGAGAAGAGGACTGTCTTGCCTTCTGCCCTACATCGGTGTATCAGATCGATGATACTGGCCGCGGAGATCACATCCAAGCCCGATGTAGGCTCATCAAATACCACCACCGAAGGATCATGTATCATAGTCCTAGCGATGGAGACCTTCTGCTTCATACCCGTGGACATATGACCGATGCGTTTGTCCTTGAAATCATGGATACCGAGCAGGGTAAAAAGTTCGTCCTTTTTTCGCTTAAAGCTGGCATCATCCAGCTGGTAGAGATCAGCAAAGTATTTGACCACTTCAGCGGCTGTGAGTCGATCATAGAGTTGGGTACTGCCCGTGAGAAAGCCTAGCTGTCTGCGTACCTCTTGGGACTGGGTGGCGACATCATATCCGCCGACGGAAATTTTACCAGAAGTCGGTACGAGCAAGGTAGCAATCATACGGAGTGTGGTCGTCTTTCCGGCGCCATTGGGGCCGAGTAGGGAGAAGACTTTCCCGGGCTTACACTGAAAAGAAATGTGGTCGACCGCATATACCGACTTCTCCGTGGAGCCGGCTTCTTTCATTTGTTTGGCGGTACGCTGATAGACTTTCGTCAGATCTTGAACGGCAATCATTTGTTTTGAATTTTCGATGATATAAATGTGAATTCGGACATCCCACCGAATTCTGATCAGTCAAAAATACAAAGCTTCGTTGAAACAATCATCATTAGCGAAGTAGTTTTAGACAAACTAGTGTGCTTATGGGATAAAAATCCAAAATCAATGGTATGAAAAAGTCAAAGAATTCGAATTTTGATTAGCCTTCCAAGTGAAATAAAACGAAGAATCAAAAAAACATGGTAAATTGGTTCCCAAAAAAGTACGAAGGTGGATATTTGGAAATTATTGGCGGGATTGGGGATTTTCTTATTAGGTATGATGCTCATGGAGGAGGCCATTCAGCAAGTAGCGGGCAATAGTTTCAAGCGCCTACTTCGTCGATTCACGTCTACAAGGTGGAAAGCCTTGGGTACAGGCATCGTGGGTACGGCCATATTGCAGAGTAGTTCGGCAGTGACACTGATGACCCTAAGTTTTGTAGGAGCTGGCATTATCCAGATGCAAAATGCCTTGGGATTGATCATTGGAACCAATCTCGGGACCACGGCCACTAGTTGGATGGTTGCCACGATGGGATTCAAGGTGAATGTTGAAGGACTTTTTTTGCCTTTGGTAGGTATTGGAGGCTTGGGCCTCATTTTTTTAAAGAATCAGGAGCGACTGAGTGGCATTAGTAAGATCTTGGCAGGATTGGGATTTGTATTTATGGGCTTGGAGTACATGAAAGATAGTGTAGCCGAACTAGCCTCCGCTTTAAATCTTCAAAGCATACCCTCATACGGTCTTTGGTTTTACATTTTGGTTGGTATCATACTCACGGCTGTGATGCAATCGAGTTCAGCTACCATGGCGATCGTATTGACGAGTTTATTTGGACAAATGATTGATTTTAGGATGGGGGCTGCTATGGTAATAGGAGCGAATATAGGCACTACCATCACCGTATTGATAGGTTCATTGGGAGGTATCCCAATTAAAAAACAAGTGGCAAGTAGTCATTTGATTTTCAATGTCATAACGGGTATCATCGCATGGATACTTTTCGAACCTATAATACAAATTACCTCTTTCGTGTTTTCTCCACAAGCTGAACCATTGCTAGCGATCACTTTATTTCACACTATTTTCAATGGCTTAGGGGCACTACTTTTTATTCCTTTTGTGGGAAAATTTGCAGATCTCCTTCGATGGCTTCATCCTGAAAAATCTGATACGGATGGTCTTGCCATCAATCGCATTAGTCCCGATCTTGGTGAGGCTGCTTTGAGCACGCTACATGCAGACATCACAGCTCAGTATCAGTCTTGTATTGAAATATTCAAAAAAATCCTTCGCCCTACTGTAAGTGCACAGACCGTCAAAGAAGTATTAGAACTACACGCCCAACTGGAGAAGAATAGAAAAAAAATGCTGATTTACTCCGCAAAAATACAGACAGCTGGGATGGAGCCTCCGCTCAAGGACCTACACCGGATCCAGTTTTATCAATTGACCCTCTTGAGTCAGATTCTAAGCAATACCCTCACGCTTTTGCCAGAGCTTGAGACCTTACAGGCAAGCGAACAGCCCGCTGTCCATGAAAACCTAGCCTATATCCTACAGAATATTCACCACCATCTCAGCGTCGCGGAAAAATCAGCGTTAGAATCCTTACCAACAAAGACGGCCTCCGATTATTTTCAATTGCTAGCAGGGCATTACAAAATGGCTATTGACAAAATATCGGAGCAAACAGGCAAAAAGAGTATCAAAGAAAAACATGCCCTTGCACTGCTCATTATCAATGGTACGATGACCCAAAACATAAGGCAGCTTTACCGGCTGATCCAAAACCATGCCACGCCTGATGTTCAAGACCTTGACACCATCTAATGAGCTAAGGTCCAAAAGCTGTGTAGGATATCCGACTATTAAATATTATATCTAAGGAAATTGTAAAATTATGGTCGTCAATATCTAATATAAAATATACAGAGGGATTTACTTACGCTGAGCAAAAAGCAATGATAATTAACTAAGGTTAGAATCCTTCTTCGATCAATAAATCATATGTGCTCATAATATCCGCTTTTACAGGACCTGGCATGTCAGTCATAGTGGACATTAACTCACCCTACACACAAACAAAGATCCGACCACTTATTTTGGCAACTGATCCAAAATTCTTTGAATTTCTTCCTTCGTTAGAGATGTAAGCTTTGATATCGTCTCAAAATCCATACCCATGTCGTAGGCATTACGAACCAGCTCTACGCGAGCGGCGTACTGCCCTTCTTGCTCACCAAGCTTGATACCCTCTTGCTTGCCCAGCTTGATGCCCTCTTGCTTGCCCAGCTTGATGCCCTCTTGCTTGCCCAACTGAATGCCCTCTTGCTTGCCCAGCTGAATACCCTCTTGCTTGCCCAGCTGAATGCCCTCTTGCTTGCCACGTTTGATACCTTCTTCGATCAATAAATCATATGTGCTCATAATATCCGCTTTTACAGGACCTGGTATGTCAGTCACAGTGGACATTAGCTCAACTGCCGAGACCTCCGTGACTCTTATGATGTAAACTGCCACCATTTGAAAAAAGTTTCTATCACCATGCGAAAGTGGGAAAAGCTTGAAAATCCGTTCTAAGTCCTGCTTCATCCGCACTGGATTGCTCCGCCATTTCTGAGCCATCATAGCGACCCCCACCAAGCCATCTCTCATTTTTTCTATCGTCCGCTCTGAAAGACTATGCAGCCCAATGAACTCATAGTGAATATCTGGAATATAAGCTTGGACGATTTCATCTACTTCGCCAAATATTTCCTTGAGCGAAGGGACTATCCAACGCTGCCTTCCTTGGTAATAGATGATGGGGATTATGGGTTTGATCGGCTCGGAATTCCGAATTTTTTTGAACCAATGTGAAAACATGTAGTGCCCCAGCTGAAACAAGACATTTTTGTCAGGACTGGATTTATGCTCGAACAGGAGCACTACATCAGTGGTATTAGTCTTCGATTCCTTTAGATCTAGCTCGAATACCAAGTCCGAAAAATACTCTGTCAGATCATCTTGGATATAACTTTCCTTCAGCACCCGTATGCTGTCGAGATCCAACACTTGGAGGAGTTCACTCGACAAGGTACTTTCAAATAGAGCTCTTGCCCGGTCCACATTTTCGAATGTAGCACGAACGAATTTGTCGTGAATATTGCTGAGATCACTCATAGAAGGACTTTTTGGGTGATGATTAGAACAGAAGAAATTTTTATTGAAACATGACCTGGTAGTATTCGTCCGCCATTCGATCTGAATCGAAGAATGGAATTACATCATTTGCTGATTTGGTCATGAGCGCCGCCCACTTTTCAGGGTGGTGATAATACATAGGAAGGATTTCCGTATTCAGGATTTCGATCATTCTTTCTGCTTCTATGGCATTTTGCTCGCTTTCATCCAAAGCACCAGTCGCTGGTTGTATCAAGAAACAATTTTCGCCATGAACCGCAAATTCTGGAATCCACCCATCAGGAATTGAAAAATTGATACTACCGTTCATCGCAGCAGTCATCCCACTGGTGCCAGAAGCTTCTCGCGTGATTTTTGGATTATTAAGCCACACATCAGAACCCTTCTTAAGGATGGCAGAAAGTCCCAATTCGTACCCAGTCAACACAGCACAATTTTTGAACTCCAATGTCTTCCACCAAATATTGTTGAAAGTATCTATGGCTCCAAAATCCTCTGGATACGGTTTTCCTGCCCAAATGATTTGGATGGGAAGTTCAGAGTTATTAATTAGGCTCAAAAACTTATCAAAGTGATACATCAATAAATCTGCTCTTTTGTATCCGGCGAATCTTCTGGCCCAGACGAGGGTCAACACATTGGGATCAAATAATTTTCCTGTCTGATCAGCCACCACTTTAAACAGTTCCTTTTTCATGGCTTGCTTGCGCTCGAGGATCGTTTCGTGGTTTTTCTTTTTGAAAGCAGTATCCAGCTGAGCATCCGACCAGTACAATTTGTTTTGAGCATTGGTGATGTGGGTTATCTCACAGATATGATCGAAACTGGACCACATATCTCTCGATACGTCTCCATGCATTTTGGATACTGCATTGGCTTTTTTGGCAAGTCGTAGCGCCGAGAGGGTATAGTTGACCATATCCCCTTCTACACCGACCAGATCCCGAACCTCCTCTTTTTCTAGTCCGCAGAAAAAGCTCATCTTATCCATGAGATCGATGTGGTGTTCCTCATTTCCAGCTTTTTCTGGGGTATGGGTCGTGAAAACCAAGTGTTCTTTGACTTTCAGCTTAGATTTTCCGAATTTTTGATATAAATGGAAACATAAAGGTAAAGCATGCCCCTCATTCATGTGATAATAGTCGATATCCATGCCAGCAGCCTCTAAGACTTTGGCACCTCCAATACCCAAAACCATGGATTGTGCCAATCGAGTAGACTCATTTGAATCATAAAGCTTCCTGGTGATAGTTCGGCTTAGTCCGTCATTTTCAGGAATATCCGTCGTCAGTAGGAATATCGGAGCTGAGCCGAATGTATCTGGCTTTAGGAGCATGGCTTTAACCCAAACTTCCGCACCGTGTATGGTAATGGGCACTAAAATTTTAGGATCGTGCAGAAAGCTGTTATACTTGTGGGTAAACTCCGCCTTCATAGAACCTGATACAGAACGAACCTGATCGTAATATCCATATGTCCAGAGCATCCCTACACCTACGAGATTTTGCTTAAGCTGATACGCACTACGCATGTGTGAGCCTGCCAAAAATCCAAGTCCACCGCTGTAGATCTTCAGACTTTGGTCTATGGCAAATTCCATAGAAAAGTAGGCTACCGATTTCTTATACTTCGGGTTGATGGTGTACCCAAATAAATTTTCGTTTAGATTGGTCATATGATATTTCGTCTATTTTTAGCGACGCAAATATACGAAAGCTAGCCTCCCTACGAGCCATTTTGTTAGCTTAGGTCCCTAGAAATCTACGAAAATTACGAAAATTAAAGCCTGATACGCTCTCTGATCATGGAGGTGACGGCATCCATCCATCGAGGCTGATCATTGAGACTAGCGACCAAGTCCAAGTGTTCGCCACCCTCTTCTTCAAATTCCTCTTTGTATTCGAATCCAATCTCTATGGTCGTCTCTAGGCAATCTGCCACAAAAGCAGGGCTGAAGACCAATAGGTTTTTATCACCTTTTTTCAAACGATCCTTGATCACCTCGCTGGTATATGGCTGCGCCCAAGCTTCAGGCCCTAGTCTAGATTGAAAGCAGATGGTGTACTGATCTCTATCCAACCCCAATTCTCTAGCTATAGCAAATGAGGTCTGATGACATTGAGCAGAATAGCAGTATTTATTTGATTCACAGAGGTTTTCACAGCAATTGGTCACCTTCAGGCAATGCGATTGAGAGTCATCTCCTTTCTTTAATTGCCGCTGTGGCAATCCATGGTAGCTAAAAATGAAGTGATCGTACTTTTTCAAATCATAGGTCCTGGCATTGTCTGCGAAAATTTGGATCATCTCTGGTCGATCAAAGTAGGAATTGATGAACTGTATGGTGGGGATAGCATCCCGTGTACGAAGCACACGCATCACCTCATCATGTACAGAACCTGTAGTAGCAGATGCATACTGTGGGAAGAGAGGGAAAACGATGATCTCATCTACTTTGTCCTCCACAATCAATTTCATGAGGGCAGACTCAATGGAAGGATTCTGGTATCGCATGGCGAGTTCGACTACGTACTGACTACCCAATCGCTCTCTGACTCCATCCCTCAATGCATATCCGTGGTATTTTATGGGGCTGCCTTCGGGTGTCCATAGTCGCTGATAAAGCTTGGCGGACGATCCAGAACGAAAAGGAGCAATGATACCTCTGACCAATAATTGACGTGGAACCCAAGGGTAATCAATGACCCGTCGATCCAGCAAAAACTGTTTCAAATATCTATATACCGCACCCCTCGTCGGAGCATCGGGCGTTCCTAAATTCACTAACAATACCCCAATTTTTTTTGACATCGCTGTTTGATTGATCTTTTGTAAAAAGTAATTCCTTGTGATCTACTACATCCAAAAATTTACACCAATTGATGTAAAAACAAAGTCAAAACTAACACAAAATGCGATCATTGGTTTAGTTTTGGGCCAACAAAAGAAATTTAGACCCTAGTCCCATGCCGGTCTAGTCAACAAAAGTAAAATAAAGATGCAGAAAAAACCATTAATCTTAGTGACCAATGATGACGGGATCGTCGCTCCAGGTATCAGGGCCTTGATTGAAATCGCCAGCCAATTTGGCGAAGTGGTGGTCATTGCTCCAGATAGCCCACAAAGTGGCCAAGGACACGCAATCACCATACATGAGCCTATCCGATTAAAAAAAATGCGACTTTTTGATGGCATTGAAGCTTATGAATGTACCGGCACTCCAGTGGATTGTGTCAAATTGGCAAAAAACGTGGTCCTACGTGATAGAAAGATAGACCTATGTCTGAGCGGAATCAACCACGGATCCAATGCTGCAGTCAATATCATTTACTCTGGTACCATGTCTGCTGCAATGGAAGCAAGCATAGAAGGCATCGACTCCATCGGTTTTTCATTGGACGATTTTTCATTTGATGCGGATTTCGAGGCGAGCATTCACTATGGCAAGGAGATCGTAGATGCAGTATTGAAAAATGGTTTATCCCCTCAATGCAAACTACTAAATGTCAATATCCCCAAAGGAAGTATCGAAGACATCAAAGGCATCCGTGTCTGTAAGCAAGGCGAGGGTCGATGGGTGGAGGATTTTCAGGAGGGAATAGACCCCCGCGGCGAAAAATACTACTGGCTCACCGGAAAATTTGTGAATCCCACACTAGAACCAAGCACGGATCTTTATGCGCTAGAACACCAATACATCAGCATCGTACCCTCAGGCCATGATCTGACTGTGTACAATGCCATCGTAGATTTGCAACATCTAAACTCCAATAAATTATGATCGAAAAAGACTCCATTCTCACTGGTATATTGATCGGTGTGATCACTCCCATATTGGGTTTTGTAGTGACGGAAGAGCTCTTCAAATTACTGACCGAACTTGGAGTGATGACACCTACTAGCATCGGTGTGGGCTACGAAAAAAGACTACGGACCACCGCCCTAATAGCAATATGCTTTAGTCTAATCCCTTTCAACGTTGCAAAAAATAAAAGATGGGATGACACCCTTCGCGGAATTGTATTCCCTACCCTCATTTATGTAGGATATTGGGTGTACCGATTCGGAAAAGATCTTTACTAAATGAAGTACTTTATCATTACAGGGGAGGCATCAGGGGACCTTCACGGGGCCAATCTCATGAAAGCCCTTACCCAATCAGATTCAGACTGCCATTTTGTATATTGTGGTGGAGATCGAATGGCTTCTCATGGAGGTCAGCCCATCATTCACTATAAAAAAATGGCTTTCATGGGATTTGTGGAAGTAGTAAAACATTTACCGGAAATCCTTTCAAATTTCAAAATTGTCAAAAAAGCCATTCAGGAATTCAAACCTGACCTGGTGATCCTTATTGACTACCCAGGATTTAACCTCCGCATGGCAAAATGGTGCAAGGAGCAAGGCCTAAAAGTCTGTTACTACATTGCCCCACAGGTTTGGGCATGGAATAAAAAAAGAGTATTTGACATCAAAAAATATGTGGATCTGTTGGTAGCTATCTTACCCTTCGAGCCTGAATTTTTCGATCGATATGGCGTAAAAGCACAGTATGTAGGGCATCCCCTGCTAGATGAAATATCTGTTTTCAAAACCAAAAATCAAATTGAAGAGAACATACCAAAAGATACGGTCCAAATAGCCTTGCTTCCCGGAAGTCGGCGTCAAGAAATAGACCGATTGCTGCCCATCTATTTGGCTACTGCAGCTCTCTTACCGACGGCGTATCACTATTGGATACCAAAAGCGTCGGCACTAGAGGAGGATGTTTACTGGAGATTTCTAAAAAATTATCCCAATCTAAATGTGACGCTCTCAGAGGAAGGTACTTACCCCATTTTACAAAGGTGCAAAGCAGCATTGGTCACTTCTGGTACCGCTACGCTGGAGACTGCACTCATGGGCGTACCACAAATCGTATGTTATAAAACTAGCAACCTTAGTTATCAGATAGCCAAACGTATCATTACACTCAAGTATATCTCCCTTGTAAATTTAATTGCAGATCAACCCCTGGTGGAAGAACAAATTCAGGATCAATGTACCCCCGAAATTCTTGCTCCAAAACTCAAGGGCCTTCTGAGTCTGAGCAATTCCGAACGAAACAGCTTTTATGATCAGCTCATGGACAAAATGGGAGGACTTGGTGCGAGTCAACGGGCTGCAGATTTGATGGTCGATTTTCTAAAAAAGTAAACTGCCACATAAAGAGGCTTATCATTTATCAAGGCGGAGGAAAAATAGGAAGGTGACTCCGATTTCCCCAAATTGCCTATTCGCTGTCTTACGAGCTAGATCACCAATAATACAGTTTGCAGTTAAAAAAAACTAAAAATCAATCTGCCATATGATCAGATAAATCTAACTTAGATGAATAAAGATGTACGTTGCTTTTGATTTTTTGTACAACAAGCGAAAAGAGTAAATTTAGGAAAGCTAAAGTAGAAGCAAGGGGCTAAATAACAAATTCGCATCAACAGCGATTCTAGACAATGGGTACAAACCTGTGCAAAAAGAATAAATGTTTCTAGCAAAGGTTAACAAAAGATTCCCTTAATCGATCTTACCGTGTTCTTTGAGTATTTTAGTGACTTCTTCTTCGCCCAGACCCGTAATGTTTGCAATCAAGGAAATAGATAGACCGCTATCGTGGGACTTAAGTACGACTTCGATCTTTCCCTTTTGGATTCCGATTTGTTCTCCTTCTTGTCTTCCTTCTTGTCTTCCTTCTTGTTTGAGTTGGGCGTATGTGGTCATGACTTCTTCTTTGATAGTGGTAGGAATTGGTGCGGTTTCTACGATTTTTTTGAATTCACTCGTTTCAATATCCGAGGTGTATAAAATGTAAAC